>Ga0228536_1000127_pt1 | contig 193831 bp, 181 predicted proteins | sample SJ1Smetagenome_FD_168611 | JGI IMG/M metagenome (GOLD analysis project Ga0228536, IMG submission 168611) | Enriched culture of PCE-dechlorinating microbial communities from Ithaca, New York, USA - SJ1.S | ecosystem: Engineered > Modeled > Simulated communities (microbial... > Unclassified...
ATCTCACGCCTGAGGAATACTGGCGTTTGGGAAAGGCCGGATAGGAAACGGAAGGAATCCGAAGCATCGTTACGAAACGGGAAGATATTCGTGTATTTTGACTGTCCATTTCTCGGGGGACACCGCAATTGGAATATTTTTGGAGAGTATGTCAGGATCTTGTAAACGAGTTTCAACCCCGCAACGGTTCGATTGGAATCGGATACGCGAACACCGTGAGCGGGCAAAATGGTTTCAACCCCGCAACGGTTCGATTGGAATGCGTTGAATGACGTTGAAACGTTGCAACATCTTACGTTTCAACCCCGCAACGGTTCGATTGGAATCTGATGCTCTAACAGCATTGAGCATCGTAACAGTCGTTTCAACCCCGCAACGGTTCGATTGGAATTTTCGTTGGATTCAACGAGAATGAGGATGCGATGTTTCAACCCCGCAACGGTTCGATTGGAATGGAGAGAAACTGCGGTACCTGGAATCGACGAAGGTTTCAACCCCGCAACGGTTCGATTGGAATATCTTTCACACAACGAATATGACCGTTTCCAGGTGGTTTCAACCCCGCAACGGTTCGATTGGAATTTTTTCAGCTGCACACTGGAGGATCTCATAAGTTTCAACCCCGCAACGGTTCGATTGGAATGTAAGTGACGTTGAAACGTTGCAAGCGATAGCGGTTTCAACCCCGCAACGGTTCGATTGGAATTCTGTCTAACGACAGATACGATATTCAGACAAGTTTCAACCCCGCAACGGTTCGATTGGAATGCGATTAATACAGTTAAAACAACGCATCAGATAGTTTCAACCCCGCAACGGTTCGATTGGAATGGCCCTCAGCGAGGTTATCAAGAGGCACACGAAGGTTTCAACCCCGCAACGGTTCGATTGGAATGAAAGCGAAGCGCAATAGCGTTGAGTATGTATGTTTCAACCCCGCAACGGTTCGATTGGAATTGGAAAATTGCACATGAATCCACTTCCCGATTGGGTTTCAACCCCGCAACGGTTCGATTGGAATTGTTTAACGTAGAAAAATACGTATAAGTACAAAGTTTCAACCCCGCAACGGTTCGATTGGAATTTGAGATTGACAAAAGTATTGAAGAATCACTTGAAAGTTTCAACCCCGCAACGGTTCGATTGGAATATACTGGACGAGAAAGAATAGAAAGGGCAGGGGGCAGTTTCAACCCCGCAACGGTTCGATTGGAATAGATGGAGGGATGGAAAGAATACGATGGGAGTTTCAACCCCGCAACGGTTCGATTGGAATGCAACGATTGCGGGGAAACTATAGAGGACATTGGTTTCAACCCCGCAACGGTTCGATTGGAATCGCGGATCAGGGGTATTATCGAGGCGGCCCCCGGGTTTCAACCCCGCAACGGTTCGATTGGAATTTAAGGATTGAATACCTGGAGAAACGAATCCCGTTTCAACCCCGCAACGGTTCGATTGGAATTTACCGCGCCGATAAGCCCTTTGTAATAAGCTTGTTTCAACCCCGCAACGGTTCGATTGGAATCACTATCGCAGTAAACAAAGAAACAAAGATTGTGTTTCAACCCCGCAACGGTTCGATTGGAATAAAAAGCCGGGTAGATATAGACTTCGACGCTCGTTTCAACCCCGCAACGGTTCGATTGGAATCCGCGAGGCGCAGACCCTCGCGGAGAAGATTAGTTTCAACCCCGCAACGGTTCGATTGGAATGAGGTGGATCATGAAACATTATACGTTTAAGAAGTTTCAACCCCGCAACGGTTCGATTGGAATCGCAAGAGGTCGAATATGAGTCAAGAGCAGTTGGTTTCAACCCCGCAACGGTTCGATTGGAATCCTCGAAATCGAGGAAGATAATAGGGAAGGCAGGTTTCAACCCCGCAACGGTTCGATTGGAATGTAAGAAAGCAGAAATTATCGAACAGAAAGTAGTGTTTCAACCCCGCAACGGTTCGATTGGAATTACAGACTGTTTCAGATGCACTAACAGCATTAAGGTTTCAACCCCGCAACGGTTCGATTGGAATTGTTACAGGTGTTTGGACAACTATTACAGCCGTTGGTTTCAACCCCGCAACGGTTCGATTGGAATGGAAGTTAAAAAACTTACTGGAATTACCGGAGGCAGTTTCAACCCCGCAACGGTTCGATTGGAATGGTATCGTTTTTTGCAAGGCAAGGTTTTGCGGTGGTTTCAACCCCGCAACGGTTCGATTGGAATACTTTACAAAACATCACAAAACGTCGCATTATCGTTTCAACCCCGCAACGGTTCGATTGGAATATTCGTAGTACATGCATTCAAATCAATAAGAGCAGTTTCAACCCCGCAACGGTTCGATTGGAATGAAAACAAGCAAGAAGAACGTAAGCAAGAAGAAGTTTCAACCCCGCAACGGTTCGATTGGAATGCCCCGGGAGGAGGATGAAGGAAATGACACGGAAAGTTTCAACCCCGCAACGGTTCGATTGGAATCTACCTCCGGCCCCTTGGGGGTATCCTGCGACGGTTTCAACCCCGCAACGGTTCGATTGGAATGAGCGGGGTGCGGCTAAAGTCGAAGTTCCTCAATGTTTCAACCCCGCAACGGTTCGATTGGAATCATGACCCAGCAGGATCAGGAAATGGGGCGTTGTTTCAACCCCGCAACGGTTCGATTGGAATTCGTGGATATTTTTAACGAGAGCTTTGACAACCCCGTTTCAACCCCGCAACGGTTCGATTGGAATGTGGGGTATGTCAGAGTTTGAAGAGGCTGATATCGGTTTCAACCCCGCAACGGTTCGATTGGAATCGGGAGATTATGCGGAACGAAGGGCAGGGTGAGGTTTCAACCCCGCAACGGTTCGATTGGAATCGGGGTGGGAGAGGGGGTAATCCTTCAGGCGATGTTTCAACCCCGCAACGGTTCGATTGGAATCTTGCACTTCAATACTAAGACGTTTTTGCAGTACAGTTTCAACCCCGCAACGGTTCGATTGGAATCATGCATTACACGAATAATAATTTCAATTGTATCGTGTTTCAACCCCGCAACGGTTCGATTGGAATTCGTAGCAAGCGCACGAGACGTTTCTTGACAACTGAGTTTCAACCCCGCAACGGTTCGATTGGAATAGCTCTTTCAGCATTAAGCATAGTCACAGTAAGTTTCAACCCCGCAACGGTTCGATTGGAATGAAAAGAGCGAAGATAGTGAACATGATGGAACCGTTTCAACCCCGCAACGGTTCGATTGGAATCATGGGCGATTACCTGGACGTGTTGTTCCGATGGAGTTTCAACCCCGCAACGGTTCGATTGGAATGATCAGGAAATGGGGCGTTATGCAGAGCGGCACGGTTTCAACCCCGCAACGGTTCGATTGGAATCTATATGGAGTAGGTGAGGAAGTAATCCTTCAGTTTCAACCCCGCAACGGTTCGATTGGAATCAAAATAGGAAAGAATCGAAACAGGACATATAGGTTTCAACCCCGCAACGGTTCGATTGGAATTCTTGTAGAAAAAAAAGAGCAGCAAGCCCTTAAAAGTTTCAACCCCGCAACGGTTCGATTGGAATCCCCACCGCAATTCCTCCAATGACGAACCCCAGTTTCAACCCCGCAACGGTTCGATTGGAATCCGGGAGCGGTCATGGTACGAATCCACAAAACGCGTTTCAACCCCGCAACGGTTCGATTGGAATTTCGTGGAAGAAGAAGGCGGCCGGGAGTGGGGGTTTCAACCCCGCAACGGTTCGATTGGAATTGGAGATAAAGCGCTATCTGAAGCGCTGATGTCCGGTTTCAACCCCGCAACGGTTCGATTGGAATATAGCGTTGAATATGTATGAGATAAATCAAGTGCGGTTTCAACCCCGCAACGGTTCGATTGGAATGTCGCGGCTGACGTGATGGACAGCCCGTCCACGTTTCAACCCCGCAACGGTTCGATTGGAATTTTCAGGAGACAGGGCAATGGACGCATCACTGAAGGTTTCAACCCCGCAACGGTTCGATTGGAATAAACGAGGGCTGGAGCCTCGGAGATTTTGAGGACGGTTTCAACCCCGCAACGGTTCGATTGGAATGTCGAGGCAAAAGCAAAGGAGCTTTACGGCGACGTTTCAACCCCGCAACGGTTCGATTGGAATGTTGAGGGTTTTGAGGGTAGCTGGGACGAGGCGTTGGTTTCAACCCCGCAACGGTTCGATTGGAATCCTGGATGCCAGTGTAGCAATCATGAGCTTTTGAATCAAGTTCTTTTCGGCACTAAATTCGGCTAATCTGCCCTCCCACATGTGGATTTCGGCAAAGCATTGCAGTGGGCCGAAAAAGGTACTCAAATAAATAATTGGACTTTATTTCACAAAGATATGAGCGGAGGTATGGGTTTTCATTCGGGGGGTAGGGGAGGAGGTGAACATCTGAAAGGAAAAAAAGTGTGCTGAGAGGAGAAGGGGGTGTCGGCTCTCCTCTCAGCACAACGTACTATTCGATCATTCCCTTGGAAGGTGGCTGTTTGCCCCATCGTTCCACGGAGGCGTTCCAGGGGTAATTGAGTTTGTAGAAGATGACGCTGTCGTGGTTCGGGTTGATGATGCCGCTGATCTGCGTCATGATCTTGCGGTCGTTTCCCTTGCCGGTTTCTCCGAGAAAGACGCTTTTCTGCTCCCAGTACAGGCTTTCGGAAAGCCTCTTGTGGGCCTTGACGACTTTGTTGCCCGAGATGTCGTAGGCAACGACGAGATTGATGAATTCTTGCTGTTTCATGCTATAAGATCCATTTTTCCCTTATCCACGCCAAGGACCGTTTTTTTCCACGCGGCCGGGGAAGGTGTCCAAATCATGATGACCGAGTCCTCCTGCGGATTGAGCGTCCTGTTGATGTCCCGCCTGAGGCAGGCCTGCTCTTGGGCCGAAAGGTCACCCTCGAAGGAGCTGTTCTGTGTCCAGAAGAGTTTTTGCGCCATCAGGCGCCGGAATTTTGACAGCCTCTTGACGTTCACATCATAGAAAAGGATGCAGTGCATGCCGGCTCACTCCTCTCATTTAAGAAAACTCCACCAGGAAGAAGCCGCCTTTCCCCGCACGATGCCTTTTACAAGGGATTCGGCGTAGTCTTTCATCCCTTCCCAGAAGGATTCGGGCCATCCCATCCGGTCCCGGTCAGACTGTCCGAAGAGGTCGTTCATGGCGGTTTTCATAGCAAACCTGGCTGCTTTTCGCCCTTCGCAATTGAGATAGCATCCCGCAGGTGTGTTTTCGACCATGCCGGATTCAAACTGTTTTTTCTTTATGGCCATGCCGAGAGAGTATTCCGAGAGGATCGGCTTAAGCCCTTCGGCCATGTCGAGGGCGAGGCTGTGCCTTCTCGCACCCGGCTCGTGAAGAAAACCAACCGCGGTGTTGAGCCCCGCCTTCGCGAGGGGCGGGACGCAGAGAGAATAGGTTATGGAATTGCAATAGGAAATATAGGCGTTCGCTGGATCCAGCGGGGGCCTGCGGTTGCGTCCGGTAAAGCCGAACTCCTGGGGAAGGCGGACGGACCATTCCTGGTACATTTTCCTGCTGACGGAACCTTCAATTCCCATGAGCTGGTCCACCGTTTCCGCCGTCGCGGCCTCGGTAATGGCCTGCCGGACATGCTGGTGGAGGATGGGCGCATTCCATTTCAGCAATTTCATCATTTTGATCGTTGACCTGAGTTTTTCATGTACCGTAGCCCTGGCGAAGTCCAGGCGTATTTCAGTCATGGCGCACAGCGCCTGGGCCCGGCGAATTGTCGCCAGAACCTGAACCTGCTCAGCGGGGAGGGAATAGGTGCAGTAGGGACCTCGAAATCCCGCAATGACTGTATTTTCCATTGGGTGTCACTCCTCCCGGGTATAAGTTCCGTCGGGCATGCACCACTGTACGAAGGGGCAGGCGGCACATGCCGGATCTTGACCTATGCGGCCCCGACAGCGCCCTGAATTCAGATCGTTGATGAGTTTGCGCGCTTTCGCCGAAAGATGCACCTCAACAGACGGAAGCTCTTTCCTGAGAAGAAAACCCCTCTCCAGGCCGTTTTCGAAAAGAAGCAGAAGAAGCGCACCCACCCAGGCGTGGAGCGGAGGCCATGCAGACGGGCGAAGAGACAGGGATCCGGCAGGCAGGGGGAAAGGCTCTCCTTCTTCCGGGGAAAAATTTCCGTCGTCTACACCGGCAACGGCACCGGATCCATCAGATTGTTCCCAAAATGCGGAACGGTCTTCCAGGATTTCCTCGCCGGGAAGGACTCCCGCCGCAAAGAAGTCGGATTCCATCCCGCAGCGCAGCGCAATTCCCCCGGCGAGAAGAACATCAATCTCCAAGGTGGTCCACCTCCACTTTTGAGGCACAGCGGTAGGGCCTGCCCAGGGCGATGTGAGCCAGTATGGCATAGCCTTCCCGGACCGGAAGGAATCTGAGGCTCCACAGCCTGGAGCCGTTGGCGGCAGCGGGGCGGGAGAGGTGCCTTCTGAACATGTCGGGAAGGTTCCCATTGTCGGGGCAGGGACGTTCTGTCCCGGGCCAGAGCCACACAAGAAGGGGAGAATAGAGAAACAAGAGGTCACAGGCCAGAGGGGGCATTCCCTCTTCGCTGCATAGTATGCCTATCCACGGGTCGAGGGAAAGCCTTGAGAGGGCTCCCAGGACAACCGCCCGGGCAAGTCCGGCGGCATACTCCAGTTCATCCGGTTTCCACCCTTCCCGCCCGATGAATTCTTTGTCAAGCCGGCCGAAGGCAGACAGGGTTTGCGGCAGCCCTTCAAGACCGGCGGCGTATCCTTCGGCTAGGCAGTCAAGGTACCTGCCCTCCCATTCATCCTTCTCCCCCGGACGGAGCATTCGGGTTGCCATGCACCGGATCCTGGCTCCTCCCCGGAGCATCTCCCGTGCGAGCAGCCAGTGCCTGGTTCCGTCCTCGAGATGGCCGACCTGGGCCAGGACACTTTTTCCGGACAGGATGGCGGATGCCGGAAGGTAGCTCCGAAGATGTTTCCCCCCGTCAAATATATGCAGAGGAACGGCATATTGAGACAGCAGAGAAAGAAGGGGCCCGTCGGGTTCTGCCCCGCAGAGTGCGTAAATTTCCGATGTCTGGACCACCGGAACGAGGGCGCTGCGTCCACCTTCTTTTTCGGTCAGCAGAATTGTCCCGTTTTTCCTGGACATAGCTACCCCGCTCGTTATGCAGACAAGTCTCGCCAAGAGATCCACCTCCTCAAAAAAAGGAAGCCCGGTATTATCCGGACTTCCAGTTTTCTTACCCCGAATCGGAATGATTGAATGTCTAGGCTTCTGTCGTCGCCGCCATGCCGAACCCGAGGCTGTTGCGGCTGCCGAAACCTGATTCGTATCCCATGCAGAGCAGCTCCGATGGCCCGGACGCGGTAAAGGGAACCAGATGGCCTATGACGACTTCGCCCGGCTTTACCGTAATCGCCTTGCTTGTCCTCTTTCTGCCGATATAGCCCATGTCAGGTTCGAAGGAGACTTCCCCCGGCGCTTCCGTACCCGTGAGGGCCCTCCACTTTCTTGAGAGATTGACTGCGAGGACCTTCCAGAAAAGGGGGTCTCCCGGGGCGAGGTAGCTGTGCCCCCTCTGTTCGTCATGTATGCTCGCCACAAGGGGGGAAATGGAGGTAAAACGGGCTGTTCCGCGGGAAAACTCTTTCCGCTGCTCAGCCTTGACCGATGTGACTTTTGCCTCCATTCCGCCGATATTCACTGTTCCGGCAGAAAGGAGGGCGTCCATGAGAACTGTTGAAAGCACGGGGAGGCATGATCCGAAAGTCCACCTCAGGGTGTCGGTGGTGAAGATGAGTCTTCCCGACTCCACCTTTGCAGCCCCCGGTCCTCCGAAGAGCTGGCTGAAGGTAAAGAACTTGTAGGGCCGTTTTCCGTCCCCGCTGAAACCCTGTTCGTGAAGCTTCGCAGCCCATTCCGGAGCTTCCCCCCCTGCCAGGCGGTAAATGAGTCCCGTCAGGATGTGGTTGTAGTTTACCGGAATGGAAGATCCGTAGGGGACGGAAAATGTGATGGAAATTCTCATTGCGCTTTCCTCCTTGCCGTTTCAAAGTCAAGGGTGCCGTATCCGTGCTCTCTCCCGGATCCGAAGCCTTTCAGAAGTGCGTACCGCAGGGCCAGGGTTGCAAAGGGATGGGGACTGAAAACTTCGGCCGACCCTTTCATGAAGCCTCCGCTCCCGGTTTCCGAAAGACTCACGGAGGTAATGATCCATGAAGGGGTGCCCGGGGCGGGAGCCACTTCAGGCCGGTCCATCATTTCCGCAAGTTCGGCCTGGGCGGCGGATATCTCTTTCCCGATGCCGAAGGGGGAGCGCAGGGGAGAGAAGGTGCGTAGGGAAACGGGCCGGTCCATGGGGGCGGGAGCCGTTTTTTTCCCGTCCAGGGAAATGGTGGTGATGGGAGGAACTCCTGAAGACTGTGACAGGAGGCGGACCGGGGTCACCGTGCCGAAGGCTCCCCGGAGCGGCCGTTGCAGGCAGCTCAAAAGGGCAGCGGAGAGGAGCCTGTAGCTTTCTGCATAGGGAGCGCTCAGGAGGAGGCCGGCATATCCTTTTGCTGCGGGAAGCGTCCTTCTGCACCGCGCGGCTGCTATGCCACCGGCCAGGAAAATGTCCCAGAGTCCCGGAAAGGAGGATTCGAGCACGGCCCTGGGAAAATCTCCACGGGCCGTGACGCTCCGGAAAACATCGGGCTGCTCAGTCTTGACATAAACCGCCAGGTCGCCGACCTGAGCCATGTCATTCCTCCTGCAGCGTCAGGACGGCATAACCCAGGAGAGAGAGGGGATTGCCGTTCTGCGAGACAAGGACTTTCCTCGACTTCGGGCTTTCGGCCACATCGTTTTCGCTGTAGCCCAGCAAGGGAAAAAGGCTGTGCCCCATCCAGCCGCAACCCCACCCGATACGGATGACAGCCTGGTTTTCTTTCAGCCCGGCGCCTTCGTATTCTTTTTTCCAGAGTTTCCCGGAAGAGTCGAATTCCGAGAAGAACGTACTTTCCAGGCTTGCGGTGAAATCGGCCTGGTCTCTCAAAGCCCCGATGATGTCCACCGAGTTCCTGAACTGAACCTTCCCCATGGGAGGGGAAAGTTTTTCGAGAAGGGCCTTGTCGAGGGTAAAGCCGAAGGGAAAGGACATTCCGGGATCGAGGAATTCGAGGAAAACGGGGGCCGAACGGGTTGACTGACCGTTCCTCGTCTGCGAAATCATCGGTGCGAGGACACCGCCTGAAAGAGAGAAAATATTGGCCGCCGCCAGGGTAAAGCCCCGGTTGTCGGGAGGCGTGTCTTCCACGGCCATGCAGCGGAGTATGTCGTTCTTCGGGTCAGCCCGTCCGCCTGCCCCGGGATTTCTGAAAAGCTCTTCCAGCCTTGACGCGTGGTTTCTGTTTCTGCGGATGCCATTTGCAGATTGGGGATTGGACTTCTTCATTTCGGCGATGAGATCCCTGACAGATGCGGCAATTTCGCCGCGAAGGCGGTCATCCTGTACAAGAAGGGAGAACAGGAGGGCTTCCCGTATCGCGCCCTTGATGGATGTGCCGGGTATAAATGCCTGTCCGAATCCGTTCCGCACAAAGGGTCTCGCTTCCTTGTCGAGGGATGCGGCTACCCTGGGGGCTTTCACTTCATACAGGACGGCCTCCGACCTTTCCGGCTCAGTCTTCGGGACGACGGAGGCGGGGGAAGGCCTGCGGTGGTATTCCGAGCCCGTAATTCTTCCTTCGGCGTACCTGGAAGCCACGAAGGATTCCCTGAGGACATAGGCCGTTTTCGTATCCTCGTCGATGGCGTAGCGGCATGCCGGTTCAGGGGCGCCTCCGCCGATGTGGATGGGGGAGAGGCCCGTCAATGTCGCTCTGTACCGTATTTTTTCGTAGGGGAGACGTCTCGCTTCGGTCATGGCTCCATCTCCTTCATCATCTGTCCGCCAGAGTGAGAAAAGGCGGCATGCCGTTGAACACGACAGGGTGTCCGGAAAACCGGGGTGTGATATCAATGGTCCGGCCCGTGGGAAGAAAGGGAAAGACCGATCCGGCTGAAAGACACGTCACGGTGGGCTTCGATATGTCGCTCGATTCTCCGGTGAATCCACGCATGCGGACCAGTTCGTACCCGATGGGTGATTCTCCGGCCCTCGCGCACTGCCGGATACGGACGCTTTCTTCCTCCGATGGAAGGAAGGCTCCCAGAGCCACTGCGGGCGCCGCAGAGTTGCAGGGTTCCTTTCCGAAGGGCGTTTGTTCCCCCTCAAGAAAACGCACAACAAAATGACCGCTGCCGGAAGAACGCTCGCCGCCCAGTCCCGTGTCGCCGAGAAGCGCCATGGCTGCACGGAAAGCCGGGATCAGGTCTTCCGGAATGTCGGCGGCCAGTATGCCGGAAACGCCCTCCAATGGTACGATCCGTTTCCTGAAGTAGGGAACGGCGCTGTTCGTGCACCTGTCAACAGCGGCCGACCTCTGCCGTTCTTCCCGGAAGAGCGGTTCGGGCAGCCCGGGCGGCAGGTTGCCCTGAAAGACAAAGTCTTGCACGCAGTCTACAGGGATCCATGTCCATTCCCTGGCGGCCTTTCTCTTTTCGGGGCTGACTCCGGGAAAGGGGACCGGCGGCCTGGGGAGATAGTACACGCCATCCTTTTCCCAGAGAAGGGACGAGATGCTCCCTTCTTCCGTCAGCCTGTCCACAATTTCGCCCGGGAAAAGCCTCGAAGCTGAACACCCGACGCCTCCCCACACGGTGGAGGCGTGGATTCCTCCGTCCACCCGGTCGAGGTCGCCCGAAAGACCGCCGGACCGGACTCCGGACAGAAAGTCGAGGACGCAGATGATCCTTTTTCGTGTCATGTAGGCTCCTTTCCGCTCATCGGGCAAAAACGGCGAGAGCTTCCCCGGGCAGCTTTCCTGCCGACGACGGGGCAATGCCCAGTTCCCTGACGGTTTCCTCCTCTTTTCCCAGGTAGTAGTCCCGGGGACGGAACACGGCCTTGTCGAAAAGTACCGAAATGCGGCCGTTTCCCCTGCTGCCGCCCCCGCCGAGGGCATCGTCCTCCAGGAGGGCGAGCATTTCGATCACGTGGGAGAGATCTTCGGAAAGTGAATCGGTCGCCTCGACGGAATAGACCATTTCAAAGGCAAATTCGGCCCCGGCAGGAACACGCTCTATCTGCCTGGGATTGGCTGCGCAGGTAATGCGGTCGAGTCCGTTCTCCGTTTTCCATTCGGTAAAGGGAAGCCCTCCCTCAACTTTTTCCAGCTTTCCGAGACTTTCGGGAGTGAGATGGGCGTCCCGTACCATGATGCGGGCGGGAAGATTGTCTTCTTCGCCGTTCCGGGTCGCGGCACTCGAGCCGAAAAGCCTGCACACGTGGCATGCAGGGTCGGTGCATTCGTGGCGGTAGACTCCCGAACCGCCGGGGTGATCGAAGGTCTTGTCGAGGGTCCGCTCAAGGAGGCACCGGAGTTTTCCCTTGAGCGAACTTCCGGGGATGTAGGGCTGCTGGGTGAGAGGATCGCGGATGACCGTGGAATCGATGCCTCCGATGGCCAGTTCCGAGTCGCTTCCTCCGATGTGAAGGCCCGTCATGCACCGGATTGTTCCTTTCAGGATGATTTTGCCGAGAAGGGGTTTTCTGTTCATGGCTTTTCCTCCTTAGGTCAGATTGTTCAGTTGCTGCCGAAGAATTTATGATAGGCGAGGACTGCGTCGAAGAGCTGGCGGAACCGCTCAAGGTCATCAAGGTCCGTCACCCTGTCCAGAGCGGGGCTGAAAAATTCGGCAAAGGACAGCATGTTTCTTTCCCTCCCGGCCGCATAGGCAAGGTGGTACTTCAGGAGCCGTATTTCCTTTGCGGATTCCCCCTTGTTGGTCCTCGCCCTCGTGACCTGGCGTATCACATGTTCATGGATCCGCCGTATCTGTGTTGTCTTGATCCTATTGTCAGAAAAAAACCTGCCTGCTTTTTCCGCTATGGAAACAAGGTCCTCCGGCTGAAGGTTCCGAAGGGCAGTCAGCGCGGCGATCGCAGCCCTTTCTCCCGCAAGGCCGTTTCCTGCCGGGGACTGCCCGGCCTGAGGGCGTACGTTTCCTCTTCCCTGCTGCATAGTTCTGTTCTGCTGATAGGTCATGGTGTCGTTCCCCCTTTGAAGAATTCAAACTCACTCGTCCGACGGACGGCGCATAAGCCAGTCGACCCACGTCCCTGCTACCCGTGCGGCATCCAGTTCCGGCCCCTCGGAATCGAGAAGCTGGAGAAGAAGCTCTTTTTCTTTCCCGCCCCGGGATGTCCGGGACGCGGCGTATGCAGCAAGAGGCTTCCACAAAGGCCCCTTCCTGCCGGAAATCTTCTGTAGGCTGAGCATCCTGCGAAGGAATGCCCTGTCGAAAGCGGGGGAGAGCCTGGGCCCTTCCGCAATTCTTCCTCCCGCCATGAACGCGGAGAGCCACCGCAGCATCCGGGGGATTTCCGTTCCGCAATTGAAGGCGCCGCTGTCCCTGATTTCCGTCCTTTCACGGCCATCGCGTGTGCTCGCCGAAACGGGCGTCTGGACATAGAACAGGGCAAGGCTGTTTTTCTTTTCCCCGTCGCATGTTTCATGGTTCTTGGCAGCCCGTTCCGCCCTTCCGCCCATGACGGCTCCTTCAGAAACGGGGGCCTTGTCGTCGAGCACGACCATGCCGCCGGAAAGGCTCACTGACGGCGATCCGCCCGCATACTTCCGGAAAGCCTCGGTCACGTCCAGCGCGAATTCGGCTGTTTCGTTCCATGCACCCACGGCAAAGAGGTCATCTCCGCCGGAATAGATGAGCACGATCCTGCGGGGCGCCTCTTCGGGAAAGGCACCCTTCACCCTGCGGGGGAACAATTCCGGAATTCGGGATTCCCTGGTCCTCGCGGCAAGGACGGGCAGGGCGCTCTTGAAGAAGAATGTGAGCATCCTGGAGAGGGTGGCGACCCTGCTCATGCTGTAGTTTGCCCCGAGGCCACCGGCGAATATCGATCCGAGGCTGTCCACATCCATCCTGAGGGCTCCCATCTTCCGGTTGCCGATGCACCCCTCGTCCAGAACGGTTTCCAGCTGATCGTCGAAAGCGTATTCAGCCCAGGGCAGGGGGCGGAACCGGCTGTCTTCGGACTGGAGACCATCGCGGACTTTCCTGAGAACCCACACCCGATCCGGTCCCGCAGGAAGAGCGGAAATCTCCCTTGACGTCCTTATTTCGCTCTTCTCACGCCAGAGGTATTTCGCGTCGGCCAGCCTGCCGCCCAACGTGTAGAGGGAATTGCAGGCTCCGCAGGCAACTTGTTTTTCCTCCTTCATGTCATGGAGGAAGTCTGCACGGGCACCGCATACCTTGCAGGTCTTTCCGCTGCCGTCTTCGGTTTTTCCGAGAATGTCGGGAAGGTGGTCCGCCAAAGGCACCGCTTTTTCCCTGACCAGTTTCCCGTGCAGCTCCCCGAAGGCTTTCTGCAGTCCTTCCGATGACTTCAGCCCGTTCCAGGAAAGAGGATGAAACACAAGGGCGAGGGAAAGCCGGGGATCCCTTTCCCAGAACTCCTTCGATATGGTTCGCTGAAGGGCAATCAGCTTTCTCAGCATGCTTTCGGTATTCGGCAGAAGCATCAGGAAATGCCCTCCTCCGGAGAAGAGCACCTGGGTCTCAGGAAGGGCCGCCTCGGTCAGTATCCTGTCGGCGGTTTCCTCAAGCAGCAGTTCCAGTTGGAAGGACCTGGCGCGGAGCCCCCTGAGGGCTCCCTTGCTCGAAACATCGTAGATGTAGCGCTGGATGCCCCGGATGTCTCCCTCGACGAGAAGGAAGGGATCCTGTTTTTGGAAGGTCGACTCGATAGCCCTATAGGGAGCGGACGATTCGAGAATTTCAGGGTGGTTCTCCTCGATGCACTGCTGCAGGCAGACGCCTATCATGGCCGTAGTCCTGAGATGGTCGAAGAGGGAAATGTCGGGAAACCTGTCCTGGTCTTCTGCCACGAGAGTTTCGCTGGGAACCAGGGCCGTGAATTTCTCGAGCACCCTGAGAACCCACCCCGGTGCCTGCTGGGAGGACGACGCCCCGTTGAAGTGTGCCTTCAGCGTTTCCTCAAGGAACTCGTAATTGAAGAGGATGGAACTGTCTCCCCTGGGGGCGGGGAAGGGGATATGCCCGTCCGAGAGCGGAGCGACCGGGAAGAAGGTCGGCACGGAACTTTTGCTCCTGCCCTCAAGGTTTACCTGGTCGAAAATGTTGCGGAGAGCGACGTTTTTGTCCCAGTTTTTTGTCCCCTCAACGTCTTCCCGCTCAGAAGAAGACAGGTTGTCGGCATGGGCCACCACTGCCGCAATAGGCAGCAGGCTCCTGTCGGTACAGTGTTCAAGCCTGACCGAGGCATTGGGGTTTGTATGGTGGTATCTGGCGGCGAAGGCGAAGGCCTCCCACCCGTTCCCACGTTCCTCAAGCCAGTCGGCTCCCACGTCCATGTGGTTCTTCCTTCTTCCCGATCCCCGCTGGACAAGCTTTCCCACGTCATGGAGCAGTCCTCCCATGGCGGCAAGCCTGATCCTTTCCATTGAGTCAAGCGGTCTGCTCAAACGAGTTCCCCCTTTCTGTAAGCGGCGTATGATTCAGCCGCGGTTCTTTGTTCACAGCGTCTCCGTCCTTTTTGCCTCAGACGTTTCACCCTGTTCCGGGCTGACGTTTTTGTCGCCGTGTACGCCCAGGAATCCATCTTGTTCTTCGGTTTCATGAAATCTCCTCCCGGAAGAAAAACAGTTTACGGCGTTACGTTTTCGCCGTCGTTTGGTTCTTTCATCTTTTTCAGCTCTTTGAACAAAATTCCAAGGTTTCGTGTCGAAAAATGCTTCCGGACGAAATTCCAATCCGCTGAGCTCATAAGGTCGCCATCTTCCTGCAGCATCAATTCGATTGCCTCGACAAGTTTCGTCCGTTTCCGTTTCCGGCCCGACTGGATTCTGAAAACCGAGGAGCAAAGCAGAACCGGGAGAACCAGGACCGCGGCAAGATGGACGAGAGCCGTAAATCCTGTGAATCCTGAAAACGGAACTTCAACGGAAAACAATGAGAGACACGGAAAAAGGCGAAACTGCAGAGGAAAAGCGGCCATGCCTCCAGGTGTCCCGGCCAGAGTGATGAGAAACAGGATATGGACAACCGCAAGGCCGGCAAAGGAAATCCCCAGCATGGGATCACTCTCCTAATTAATATATATTTGGGTGAAAAGTTACAGGTGTGAACCAAAATCCTCGAAAACAAAGACCGGACCGTCAAAAAAACCGAATCCCCTGCCTGCATCCTTGTCCGACCAGAGGTAAAACTCACGGTTGCATCCGGGAACGGGTTTCCCCTGGAGGATCTTGAACGAGAGGCTCTTGGGGTTGACCCCTGTTTCAAGGAAACGGGCAAGATCGTCAATTTTCCCGTTTATCCTGGCAAGGGACTCCCCATCCAGGGATTCGGCATCCTTCCGCAACTTTTTCCCGAAGCGGATCTTTTCCGACGGAGAATCAAGCAATTTATCCCGGTAGGCGCTGCTCCTGAATTTCTCCCAGAGGATTTTTCCCCATTCCGAAAAGGTACACATGCCGTCCATGCAGAAGAGAAACATTTCGGGAAGACCGGCGCATTCCGTGGATCTCACTCCCTCCGATGCGAAAGAAAGCCGGCGGAAGAGAAGAAGATTTTCCTCCATGGTCTTCCTGCATGAGGAGTCGATGTCCAGGGGAAGGCGGGGAATCCGGAGCAGCTCCCTTTCCCCTTCAAATACATATACGCTTTCATCGGCGAAAAGCATGCCGAGGGTCTGCATGTAGCCCTGGAGGCTCTTGAATCCTCCAACGAGATTGAAAGTCACCCGGTATCCTGATGTCCTGTATCCCGGAAGAGTGTCCTGGCACCAGTTCATAAGGTTCCCTATACCTTCCCTGAAAGAGGAAAGGTTCTTTGTACTCAGGGAATCGATCCGAACCGCCTGGGATTGAATGCCCTCACGGGTGCACCATTCCCGCAGCATTTCCGCCACGAGCTCACCCTGGTAGGTGTCCGTGTGCACCAGGAAGTGGAACCCTTCAAATGTCCGTTTTTCGCTGCCCCTGATGATTCCGAGCAATCCGTTCAACTCCGCGCTGACGTCCCTCAGGTCCACACCGGCCCCGTTGAAGAGGATTTCTCTTTTATCGGCGGCTGTATGATCGATCCGGTCCCTCTCCTCGGGCGAAAGTTCGTTTTTGCCTTTATTCGCACTATTCCTCAGGAGGAAGGAAAGCTCGGGGGAAGCGCCGTTTGTCAGCAGGCTGGTACCGCAGGTGGTAACGATAAGGTTTTGCATTTTTTCCCTCCGGTTGAAAGAAATGCCGCCGCAGGAAGGGTTTTCTGTGCTCTCTGCCTTTGGCGGAAGAAAAGGAAATGCGGGGAACATTCAAGCGTATCTTACCAAAAAACCACCTTTATGTTGTATATTTCAAAGATGGTTTTTGTTCAAAATGCAGCATCATTGCTCAAACAAACGTGGAGGTGACGTCAGGATGGAGTCGTACCTTATACTGTGCAGAAGCATTGAAGATTCACTCACCTCCGAAGTGGGCGGGTATTCCGTGTTTTCCGCCCTTTCCTCGAGGTTTACGGATGAGAATGTCTCCGACCTCTTTTCTCACGATGATTCCGGCCTCCGCCCCATATCCGTGAGCCGGCTGTACAGGATGCCGGAGGAAAAGAACGATATCTCCGCATTCTTCGGCACCGACGACAAGCCCCTGAGGAGAGGGGACATGTTCGGCTTTCGGATCGCCTTCCTTCGGGAAGGGCTCTCGAGGCTTTTTTTTGATCATTTCGGTGAAAAACCGCTTTTCCTTGGGAAGGGGAGATTCTTTCAGCCCGTGGATGTGCTTGGACCTGGGACCCACCCCCTCTGCAGAACGACCTGCCCTGATGAACTGCGAAACATCGGATTCAACGCGTTCCGGCTCCGCTTTCTGAGCCCCACTGGCTTCAGCAGGAATGGTCTACAGATACCCGTTCCCATACCGGAGCTGGTGTTCAAAAGCCTTCTGAAAAAATGGCAGAGCTTTGTTAGCTCAGGGGAATGGAACGGCGTGGAATCCTCTTTCGGTTCAGTGCGGATGGAAAAGTTCTCTCTTCAGAGCCAGCCGGTATGGCTCAAGAAACAGTCGGTCTTTAGGGGATGCCTGGGGTATTGCGAGTATTCCTTCCATCACCTCGAGAGTGAAGTGAGAAGGGCCGTCTCCGCCCTTTCCCTCTTTTCCTTCTTCGGCGGGGTAGGGTACAAGACGGCCCAGGGAATGGGGCAGGTGTTTCCCGAAGCGCTGGGTTGAGAAAGAACGCTCCGTCGCCTGGACAAACGCTATTTTTTCTGGACGTTTTTGTACATTTCCATGAGCCGCCGGTCGGTTTCCGAATTCCCGGAAAGCTGAATCTCCTCCTCTTTTTCTTCCTCGGGGTCTTTGAAGACCACCGTGTCCTTGTCAACATAGGCCTTGAAGATCGTTCCCGGAGCGATGGAGATGTTGTCACCCCTGAAAAGCCCCGAAAGAACGGAAACGAAGAGAAATCCGGCAATGGCAGCTCCTTCGCTCCCCGCAGCCGTCTGGCTGAGGGAGGCTCGCAGGGGAACCTGGACGTCATTGATCGCTTCCACGAAATCGATCTTGAAATCCAGTTTTCCGGGGGTGCCGAAGAAACCGTTTTTCTTCGACTCAAGCACGCTGCCGTATGCGGAGGCCGCGTCTTCGATGAGGACCGTTCCGTCTTTTGCCTTCACCGCTTTTTCCACCAGAAATTCCACGACTTCACCGACCGGTGTCTTGCCTGACTTGAGGGGCGTGAGCAGTTTCAGGATCACTTCGGTCTTCTCAGGGACCACGAGTGACTGTGCCCAGGCGGCTGATGGGGCAGCCACGCCATGGAAAAAGAAAAGAGCTACCGCTGAAGCAAGAAAAATCCTCTTTTTCATCAAACATTCCTCCAATGAGATATAGAATCGGGTTTAGTCAAAGAACGCCTGTTCCCTTTCACGGCACGGTCTCTTCACCGTATGAGTCTTCCGTTGCGGCGCTGAATTTTCCGAAGCTGCAGTACTCCACATCATCGGGGGGATCCACCGCTTTTTCGGATGTGTCGGGGAAAAGAAATTCTTCCAGAAGCTCGATTTTGTTCAACCCTTCCACCTCCCCTTTAATTATATTAGGCATTACGGTGAAAAAAGGGCGCTTTAAACGGCATAAAGAAGGGGGCGGTTCCAGACGCCCCCTTCTTCCTTGAAAATTACCTTCTCCTACTTATTTCCACTGGTCTATGATCTAAGTGCGGTTAGATTTCCGCATTCCTGAAGTTCTTTCCTAGGACGGTTTTTTGGAAGAGATGACATACTCTTCCTCCGCCCGGTTCTCGATGAGCCAAAAGGTCCTGGTTTCTCCTTTTTGCATTTCGGGTTCGATGGTTTCTCCCGGAAGGAAGACGCACCGAACTCCCTTGTCTTTTGCCCTGAATTGCGGGTTGCCTTTTTTATTGATACTTGCCAGTGTAACCTCGATAGGCTTGATTGTTGAGGCTACCCCTTCGGAGGGAATAAATCCGTCCCCCCTGAAAAAAGACGGTTCACCCAAAAGTTTCATTCTGCCGTATCCCGAAGAAGTCTTACCGCCGATCCCCCGGTCTTCGAGAGCTTCCCTTATTAGCTGAAATGCAAGTTTTGCCCACTCTAAACCGGTTTCACCCGTATCTTCACAGGAAAGCGCCAGAGAAAACTGTCCTGTTACCGATAGAAAGTGTACCGGGTTGGGGTCGTCGAAGTCAGTCGGTGCAGCGTTCCCGGAGTAGTATTCCCCATGATGGGGGGTCATGACGTCTTGCTTAAGACCAAAATTTTGTTTCTTGAGGCTCTCAGGAGTCAGCCAGGCATCGTGAAATGCAATGAAACCGCTTTCATCGTTGTCACCGAAAAGAATCTTTGCAAATTCACCGGCAACTTTGCCTTTTTTCCCACGGGTCGAGACGTCAAATCCTTTTTCCCGTTCCCCCCAGGTCTGTGTGCAATAATGTGCGGCAAGCCCTTTGAGAGCACTTCCTGGAATGATGGGGACACCATAAGCATGTTCAAGGGTCAGACCGGTCTCGAGGACGTTTTCTCCACCCAGCCCTATGATCATGCGGCCTTTTGTTTCGAAGAGTGCGGAAACCGTCTGCGCGGCAGAAGTCTCAATCCAGCGTTTGCGTCGATGGAAAGCCTGGCGGTATGCGCCAATAACTTCAGGATTTTTCAGGGCATGAGCTGCGATGTCGAAAAGCTCTTTTCTCTCTTTGTTATGCTCGTCTCCCTGCTGGTTTACAGGGACCCGGAGATACCGAGACAGCAGCAGGCCTGCATTGGAACATTTGCCGCGATCAAGGCCGGCTGTTGCGTTTCGGCAGCATACGGTCATGACTCATTTCCCTCCCCTTTGTTTTCCTTTATCAGCGCCTGGGAATAACGCTTGAGCCATCCGGCCGCAGAGAGCACTTCGCGGGAGAGGAGCATGTAGGACGAAAGGGGTTTGCTTCTCGCCTGATTTGTTATTTCATCAAGGGGCTTTTGCAGAACTTCGGCAATGTCTTCCAGTATGGCTGAATTTTTCTTTGCTTCGGCGAAAGCGACCGCCTGGACCAAACCGCAGGAGTGAACAAGGGTCGGAAAAGAATTGGCGAAGGAAAGATATTCGGTGTTTCCCTTGCCGGCCGCTCTTTTTTCAACGCACTGGAAGGCTGTTTCAGCCATGCGCTGTTCCCTTGTACGAAACGAGTTCACAGTATCTTTCCTGTTCTGCATCATGATTTTTCTCCCTTGTCGAACATGCAACGGACAAGACCCTTTCCCACGGTGGCCTTTCCTCCGATCTGGAGGTGAAGAGGAGCGGCGCAGAAATGCTCAAGCATTTCCTCAGCGGAGCGGTTTTCGGAATTTTTCCCGCCGTAGACTTTGTCGCACCATACAAGCCCGGCGAGAATGGTCTCTGTAGGGAGAGACTCCTCGTACCAGAGCGCACCGGATGCAACGGTCTTGGTCTCATCGTTGATCCGAACCCGGGCGGCAACTTCCGTCCCTGTTTCGCAGAAAAAGGAAAAAACGTCGTCGTGAACAATAACGAAGCGCTCTTTGAAGGTTTTCATCCAGTCCTTTTCGTTACCGAAAACGCCTTTTGCGATGTGGTCCGCCCATGGATCCGCTTCGGCCGAGCTGCGGGCCGCGAAGTCAAGTTCTTCGAGGTAGACGGAACCTTCAAGGACTATTCTGCTGTTCTCCGATATCACTAAAGCTTCCTCGTTTTTTTCAACACTGGGTATGGGTGTATCGCTGCCAATATCCCGGGCAAGCCTTATGAGGCATAATGGGGATGTAACCCAGGCAAAAGCTCCGGAGAAGCTGCGGATAGGAATGCAGACAATCCTGGCGTCGGTGAAGACAAGGGAACCTGAATTTCCCTCATCTCCTGCCGTTCCGAAAGCCCTTGCTTTCAGTGGGTCTTTTTCCCTTTCTCTTGGGTCGGAGGCGCCGAAGTGGTCAGCAAGCACGCCTTTGACCGTGGAACCGGGAATAAAAGGCCAGGCGGTCACTTTTTCCCTCATGATCGGGAGGTCAATATAGCCGACTCCCCGGCCTGAGCCGACGTGAAGCGGATTTACAGCATGCAGCCAGAAAGTCCGTTCGTTCCTCTTCGTCATTGTGTGTTTGTCACTCCTTGTCAAAAGAATGCGTTACCAGGTTCCCCAGAGAGAAAGACCGAATCCGTCCCGCCGATCCTGTTCATCGTCGCAGACAGAGTTCAACCACAAATCCGCAAGGCCCGCAGTTATCTTTCCCTGGACCTCGAAGAAATAGACGCTCCCGGCAGGAACCATCCTGCGCAGTGCTTTTGGTCCCTGGGGTTTGCCGTTCTCGATGCTCCATCCGGAAATAGGTTGCCAGCGTCCGATGACTGCGGAAACGAGGCGCAGTTCCACGTTACTTCCGGGAGGCGTGCCGATAATGCCTCCTTCACGTTTCTTCAACCAGCCCGGAAGCCAACCCTGAGTGAAGGGAGCCGGAGTTGCCAGCATCATTCGGATCCTCCCAGAACCGGAAAGCGCGTTTGCAATGACTTGGGGACAATCCCATAACGGATTACAGCCGGTATCGCTTCTCCAATAACCGATCCTGCGTTCGCTTCCCATCGGATGGCTTGATGAAAGACTGCCGGCAATCCGGTCAAGGCACTCATCGACGCAGCGGACTTCCATTGCTAACTCCAGGGGCTTGATCCCTTTTCCTGTTTTGCACAAAAAAGTGAGACCGGTGGTTGAAAAAAGCATTCCTTCTTTTGCAGAGCCTTTTGCCGGGTCTATGTTCACGTGTGTTCTTACATCCCTTGGCAGGGAGTGGAGAAACCCCTTTTCTGCCGGAATCTCCCCCTGTGTCTTCCAGTTATCGATGAAAGGTTTCGAGGGGCTGGGAGAAGACAACCATTCGCTTATCCTTTCTGACGACCAGAAAAGAGGCGAACGGAAAGGCTTAAAATCTTCTTCTTGTCCCTCAGGGAAACAAGGCAATATCCCATCCGGAATATCCGTTCCTTCCCCATCCGAAAGGAAGGATGGCCGCAGCGGAAAGATTTGGAGATCGTCCTTTCGTGCCACGAAATCAAGGGGAGAACGGAAAAAGATGTCCCTGCCAAGAAGCGGGAAAGGGCCTCTAATGCTGCTGGCTTTCAAATTCCGGACCATGTCAGGAGAGAAACCGCCTCCGAGCTTGCCGAGAAGAGAACGCAGTGAACCGGCTCCAACCGAAGGGTTAAACCAATCCATGGTGCGTGCTCCGCTTCCTTCGCCGAAGGCGCGTGCATCGCGCGCTATCATGGGATCATGCGGCGTTATCGTCAGATGCACGGGGCTTTCCTCCTTTTGCCTGCCGGATGCTTTCGGAAAACCACTGTCCGATGATGAGTTCATCGGCCAATCGCTCCAAATCTTCGGCATCTGTTATTCCTGCAGAAATGCTTTTTTCCGCTATCTTCCTTTCATCTTCAGAAAGAGAGACGTCTTTCCTGGCGAATATTCTGTCCAAATCCATTTTCAGGGCCCTGGCGCAGGACAAGCCATCAGTCCAGTGCTTATAAAAAGTTGCCGTGGACCGGACTTCATAACCGAATTTGGAGGGGAGGGCTTTTCTGCTGTAGGCCTCGGCCCAGAAGAGAAGCCGCTGGTCGAGGGGCAGAAGAACTCCATCTCCTTCCAGGCGTCCCCACCGTTCCCGGACGAACTGATCGGCTCCGCCTCGGGACCGTACTATTACGGAAAGTCCGTCACGTTCTGCGGGCTTTCCGTCTGCCTTTGCCCGGCGCTCAGCTTCTCTTCCCCAATCAAGCAGGTCCGCGAGGTCTTCCAGAGCGTGTCCAACGGAGATTCCGACTGAAAGAGTTGGTTTATCCCCTTCTTTGACACTTTTTGAAACACCCTCCAGATTTTTCCCGAAATCGTCATGAAGCGCTCTTGCGCAGGAGAGTGCAGTATCGCAGGGCAGGAAGGCCAAGACATCATCCCCGCCGGTGTAAACACATACTCCCCTGTTCTTTTCGACAATAACCCTGGCGTTTGAGGCAAATGCGGAAAGCGCCGAGGAAAGGTTCCGGTGCTCATCAGGCGACGTGGCCCTGGAGATGGCTTTTCCCATCCTGTCTCCGTCGGCGCAAAGGACCGAGAAGTAGGGAGAAGGAACTCCGAAAGATGGAAAAAGGCTTTCAAGTTCCTTGCGGATTTCTTGAAGGATTTCGGAAACTCCGCTTCCAGCGGGGGCTTCTTTCTCGACACTGTTGTGCCTGTCGATGTAGAGTGGCGTTCCCTCGTATGGGAATTCATTGAAGAGCCCATTCTTAATACTGATCCTCGAGAGCGCTCCGGACTGAACTAGTTTTTCACAGTGCTGCTTCATCTTCTCAAGGGATTCCCGACCCTTTTGATGTGTCAGTAAACCTCGAAGCCAGGGGTCCGATGCAACTCGGGAGACCGATGGGAAACGGCCTTCTCCGGAAACGCGCTTAGTGACTCCGACAGCGCACAGCGATTCCCCGGGCTTGATCCGCAGAGGGCCGCGGGAGCGTGCATTCTCCTTCAGAACTGTTTCCCGCAGACCGTCAAGGGACGACTTCGGAAGACCGGCCTTGCCGGTGAAAGGCGAGAAATTCCGACAGTTTTTCCGTGCGGCAAGCAGGCGCATGACCCGTTCACGGGCAGCCTTGTACCTTTCTGGAGAGACCGGGGTCCAGGCGGAATAAAACTCAACCACGTCTCCGAGTTGCTCCTTCCAGACCTCTTCGCGGACCATATCTCCTGCTTTTTCTCGCGCCTCGTGAGCAAACGAGAGCCAGGATTCGCGGGCTGCTTTTTCCGCGTTTTCTCTTACTGTCTGCGGGTCGTTCGTCTCCGCGAGGATTATGTTCGCCACCGTGAAATCCGTTTCGGGACTGAGTTTTTCCCGAGAGCCGGGATGAGGAAAGATCAGTTCGCCTCCCGCATTATGGACTGCCAGCGCAGCCGCCTTGGCAATCTCCGAAAGCATGTGGGAGCCGAACCACAGATCCCTCGTCCTGCGTGCGGCAGCAATGAAGTCCTGGACGGGGCCGATAGAGAGGGCGATAAGATGTGATTTCATTGGTTTACCTCCTCAAAGCCGTTCTCTTTGGCGAAGGAAAGAAAGCCTTCAATGACCGACCCCTTGGCGGAACGGGGGAGTGTGCCGTTTTCGGGAATACCGAGGGGAGATTTGTTGTAGGATGCGAATCTCTTATCGACGATATCCATTCTGTAAAACACATTCTCGTCTCCCCTGGAGGGCTGCAGTATCACGGCCTCGAGGGGGGGGGTCCGAAGAAAAAGGATCATCGATGCCGCTTTCCCGTCCTTGAAGAGAAGGGGTCGGAGAATGAGGGGGCTCGCCATACGGTTCCCCTCTTTTTCGTCCGCCCTTTTCTCCGGGAAGTAGGGGAGCAGTTGTGAAACTTTAGGATCAGTATTGGATTGGAATTGAAATATGATCGGAAGGCCAAAATCAGCCCTTGGGAACCCATCGTCGGGTACTGCTGCCATACGCTGATGCTTGAGGTCCCTGCTGCCGGTGATTTTTCGAATGGTTTCCGGTTCGGGCCACCGGGAGCGTCCGGGACGCTTCGGATCCTCACCGGGATTTCTGCCTATATCGTTTCCCTGCCGGAAGGTTTGCAGCGTTTGAATGCTTTGTTTCCAGGCCGATATTGCATTTGAATTTCCGTTGTCTTTTATGTGGAGTGCGGTAAAAAGTTCCGGCCAGGGGTGCTCCGGTGTGTCATTCCTGCGGTATTTCTGGATGGCTTTTCCAAGCTCGCTGCGGTCGCTGGGGGCGAAGTCCTTGCAGAAAAGTGCGCCGCAGCCCCGCCGTGTTCTGGCTCCGAGTCCTCCGAAGTTGCAGAAGGCCCAAAGTGCAGTTTCCGCATCCCTCCGGACCTCCTCGGGGCAAGCAAGGTGTAGATTGAAGATCACGCCTTTCTGAGCTTTTTTTATCTCGGGGTCCTGTGTTGTTCCTTGAAAGGGGAAGATGACGTATCCCGGGTAATCCTGATTCGGCTTCGGAAATTTGGACCCACCGGTTCTGGAGGCGCATTCTTCAGACATGCCCTCGCTAACTATGTCTACCGAAAGCTGCACCCGGCTTTCCCGTTCCGTCGTTCCCCAGATCTCACCTTCGCGGTCCGCAAGAACCTGTGAGTCTTTGCAATCGGCTCCCATGGTCGCCCTCCACCAGAAGCGAAGCTGACCCCGTATCGAGCTTGTTCTGACCGGAGTAACTGGATCCGTTTCTCCCGGGAAAACTCCTCCGAACATCGGCGTGATAACTTCAATGCGGTAGGTCTTTTCAAACCATCCCTTTCGCTGGAGGGAAACTGCCCCATCTGAAACCTTCGGGACTTTTGGAACAGGCGATGCAATTTTCCGCGGCAAAACCATCACTCCTTTCAATACCTAGGTCCGAGAAATCCAGCATTTTTTAGGCGCTCAGTTCAATTAAACACCCCTGAAAACCAAAATCGTATTTAGGCATCCAGTGATTTTAAAGAAGCAAAGCGAGTCAAATTTGGCTTTTTAAAAAAAGGTAGTCAAAGCAGGGACAGCCGAATTCGAACGGTATTCAATTCTAGCCTTATAAGGTCCTTTCAATGTTCAAACAACAGAAAACGAACAAACTGGATTAAAAAGGATAGCCCGAAATATAGGAAAAATACTATAGGGTTTCCAATGCACTTTTTTGGGAAATACAAATTTTCCGACATTTCAAAGCTACATTTTGCTGTGGAGCAGTCTGTCTCTTAATTCCTAAGAAACAAACTAATTATACTGCTTAGGAGGAAATTTGTTGTCGTTACCATCTGAAATAATGAAGGAATCAAAAACAAGATGTGGAGGAGTGTGCGGATGGCAACTTTTGTCGTTTCAACCCCCTTGCGGGTTTTTTTTGTTGCCGAGGGGAGAAGCGGAGCATGTGGATGCTCCCGCTTGTGTTTCAACCCCCTTGCGGGGTTTTTTTGTTGCTGAGGTGGAGTCTTCATCGAGGAGGATACAGGAAGCTGTTTCAACCCCCTTGCGGGGTTTTTTTGTTGCTGAGCTCTGGAGTTGCCCCCGTCATATCCGTGGACGCCGTTTCAACCCCCTTGCGGGGTTTTTTTGTTGCTGAGGCGAAGGGGGCGAGGATGGAGGTTGCTATGAAAGTTTCAACCCCCTTGCGGGGTTTTTTTGTTGCTGAGACGGAAAGGAGGTTAGGGGCGACTAAGCCTCTAAGTTTCAACCCCCTTGCGGGGTTTTTTTGTTGCCGAGGGATCTGCGTGAGGAAGAGGCAACAGAATTTCTGTTTCAACCCCCTTGCGGGGTTTTTTTGTTGCCGAGTCTATTCAGAACTGAAAGGAGCTGGTACCTTGAGTTTCAACCCCCTTGCGTGGTTTTTTTGTTGCCGAGCCAGGATACGTGTGTCTACCGTGAGGTCGATCTTGTTTCAACCCCCTTGCGGGGTTTTTTTGTTGCCGAGGTGGATGCTCCCGCTCATGGCGTGGATCGAGGTGTTTCAACCCCCTTGCGGGGTTTTTTTGTTGCCGAGCCAGGATACGTGTGTCTACCGTGAGGTCGATCTTGTTTCAACCCCCTTGCGGGGTTTTTTTGTTGCCGAGTCAGGAAGTCAATGCCACATTCAACACCCAGGAGTTTCAACCCCCTTGCGGGGTTTTTTTGTTGCCGAGCAGCCGCCAGCGGCACCACGGTGGCGAAGGGGAAGTTTCAACCCCCTTGCGGGGTTTTTTTGTTCCGAGTTCGAGAGGATGGACAACGACCCCTACGAGGCCAAGTTTCACCCCCCTTGCGGGGTTTTTTTGTTGCCGAGGTAAAGGTGCAGCAGTACGGAAGATGGATTCTTGTTTCAACCCCCTTGCTGGGTTTTTTTGTTGCCGAGGGGAGGCGACACTATCCCCTCTGCGGAGGAGCTGTTTCAACCCCCTTGCGGGGTTTTTTTGTTGCCGAGTCTCATGATCATTGACGAGGGTTCGCTCCAGTTGTTTCAACCCCCTTGCGGGGTTTTTTTGTTGCCGAGGCACAGGCCGCGGAAGTGCTGCCCTCCCTGTATGTTTCAACCCCCTTGCGGGGTTTTTTTGTTGCCGAGTTATCACCTGCAACATCCCCCGAGAAGATCCTCAGTAGTTTCAACCCCCTTGCGGGGTTTTTTTGTTGCCGAGGTTTCACCGCTATGCTCGGGACCGTACTAGTCAAGGTTTCAACCCCCTTGCGGGGTTTTTTTGTTGCCGAGTCCTAGAGGGGTTCAAGGTTCACCGCCAATAGTTGTTTCAACCCCCTTGCGGGGTTTTTTTGTTGCCGAGCAATTACGGGTATGGGTGGCAGATCATCTGCAAGTTTCAACCCCCTTGCGGGGTTTTTTTGTTGCCGAGAATGGATATCACCTTTTGCAGCACTCCCCGAGAAGTTTCAACCCCCTTGCGGGGTTTTTTTGTTGCCGAGCTTGTGGAGATGGGGAAGATCAGGATCAACGGAAGGGTTTCAACCCCCTTGCGGGGTTTTTTTGTTGCCGAGTTAGAAAAAAAGAAGGGGTTCGTAGTTTCTGTTGTTTCAACCCCCTTGCGGGGTTTTTTTGTTGCCGAGGGGATGACAAGATCCTGATCGAGGTGATGAACAAGGTTTCAACCCCCTTGCGGGGTTTTTTTGTTGCCGAGCCGATGGAAGCGATCTCGGCAGACTCCCACCCCTTGTTTCAACCCCCTTGCGGGGTTTTTTTGTTGCCGAGAGCATATCGCTTTTGAGCACAGTTTTCAAGGTTCCGGATGCTTATTTTTCCGCCCCCCCGCCTGACCATGCCCGGAGTGAAAAGAAAAGGTCCTTTTTGAAGGCTGATGCATTGCACTCATTGTTTTCCATCCCTCTTACCCTAGCATAAGCGTTTTTCTTTGTCACAGCCTTCTTTTTCTTCATACTCTTTCTTTTTGCCCGGAGGGAAAGGGGAGGGTGGAATTCCCCTTTCCCTTTTTTCAATCATGTTCATGAATATGGCCGAGTTCCTTCGGAGAAAAAATAACCTGCCCCGGCAAGGTACTGCATTGCCTGTTCGGCTGTTTCTGCGAGATCGGCCATATTTTGGGCCAATACCCTGTCACCGGAACAATCGGTAAGTAAGCTTGACTTGTCCATCCTGCAGGTTGCTTCGACAAGGGGATTTGCGACAAATTTCAGAAGGAGTGTCGCTGCATCGGGAGACGGAGAACCATTCTTTTTCAAAACGGTTTTCTTGAGATTGTCCTTCAAGATTCGCCCTCCTCTTCATAGTGGTCCCGTGTTCCTGTACATAGCTTGAATTCCCAGCAGACTGCCCCTTGCCCTCAGGTATTCTTCCCTGTTCTGCGCGGAATGCAGGGATTCCGCAGAGGAGATTGCCCGCCTCCATCCTTTTCCGTCCGCTTGTATGGCGTTGCGGCTGATGGTGTGGCCAAGAAACTCGATGGAGTTTTTCCCCAGGTCGAAAATACCGCTCTTTTCCCTGTTGAGCCCTATGTTCAGAAGCGTCAACGTGTTGATCGCCGTTTTCAGGGCATCACATGAGGATCGGTAATCCCGGGCGAGGATGACCCAGTCGTCTGCAAAACGGATGAGGAAATGGCCTTTTGACAGCAGGGCGCAGTCGAGTTGATGAAGATAAAGGTTTGAAAGAAAGGGAGATACCGGAGATCCCTGGGGGATGCCTCTGGCCGGGTTTTGCAGAAACCCTTTGGAAATGACCGGTGCCCGTATGGTTTTGTTCAGGACAGAGAGGAAGGGTGCATCGCTGATGATTTTTTTCAGCAGAACAGAAAGGACGTCCCTGTCAATCTCATCGAAACAGCCCCTGATATCTCCCCTTACTGCCCAGAGGAATCCCGCATTGAGGCCATTACGTACTGCCGCTATGGCGTCGCGGATACTCCTGCCGGGCCTGTAGGCATAACTGCACGGCGCGAATAGACGGTCAAAATTGCGCTGGAGAATGGAGTTGGTACATTGCTGGACTATCCTGTCCCTTACTGCGGGAATGGATATCCGCCTCCATTTTCCGGGGGAAGTCTTTGGAATGAAATGGGCCCGAAAGGGCAGCGGGTCATAGATTCCTTGTCGAAGGGCTGAGCAGATTTTCAGTATGTTGTTTTTTTCGTCCCTGTAAAAATCCTGGATCCTTTTCCCGTCACATCCGGGAGCGCCGTTTTTCCGCCAGACGGACCTCCATGCATCGTAAAGGTTTTGAGGGTCCGCGAGTTGCTGGAAGAGGGGAAAATGCATGTTTTTCCCTTCTTTACAGGATTATCGGCTGTACCCAGTCCGGGGAAGGGCCGCCGATTGTAACCCTTTTCGGGTAGCAGGCGGCGCAAAGCCGGTATACCCTGAAGGAGTCCCCTTCATCGATTTTAATGAAAGCCCCGCCGGCCCTGAGCAGATTCCGTATCTGACCGTTCGTAAGCCACGCCTCGAAAACGCTGTACTGTACCCGGATACCCAGCCCCTCAAGAGTTGACGCCATTTTGCGTCTTCTTTTGCTGTCGGAAATGTCATACGAGAGAACACAGTGATTCTTAGTCATGGATTCACTTTGTCCTTTCTTATTTTTTTACGACAAAGGGAAGGTAGTCCTTTCCTTCCCAGATGGCCATGGCCATTTTTCTTCCCTGGAGATGGATGCGCTTTCCGTAGGGAACAGATTCTCCTTCCTTTTCCGATGTACTCGATGCCGCCAGTTTCTCTCCATGGGCTTTCAGCAGGGCTTTTCTCGCCCTGGCGTTCATTTGTATTCCACCTCCGCCATCGGGGGAAAAGTCGGACGGCTGTATAATTCCCTGGTTTATGAGCGCAAGCACGATCCTGTCAGAAACACAGGGGCGGAATTCTTCCATCAGGTCCAGGGCCGCGGAGGGACGCCCCCTGTACTCGGGGTGCAGAAAGCCCACGGCGGGATCCATGCAGCCGGCTATGACAGCAGTGAGAACGTTTGAGAGGAGCAGCGTATAGGCAAAGGAGAGGAGAGCGTTTACGGGGTCTTTGGGCGGGCGCCTGTTCCGGCCCTTGAAAAACCATCCCGGAGAAAGCAGTTCCTCGAAGACGGAAAAGTAGAGGGCCGCGGAGGCTCCCTCGATTCCCCGCAGGAACGGCACGTCCGTTGCTGTACCTGCGAGGGAAGCGTTATAGGCAAGTCCGGAAATCGCGTTCATTATGGCCGGGCTTTTTCGGTTTTTGTACGTTGCACGAACAAGATTTTTTCTCTGGTTCAGTATTTTCCCGACGACACACCCCCTGGCGACGGGAAGGGCAGCATTCGGTAAGGCAGCACACTCTTCCTGTTTCTTTCTCAGGTTTCTGCCCCTGTTTTTTCCCGAAGAAAGGCTTCCCAGGTACCAGCCGCTTCCGTTAAGGTAGTGCAGGGGAACATCCTGCTCCAGGAGAAGCCTGATGGCCTGGGTGGATACGGATCCGTTGCCCAGGACGACGACGTCTTCCACGGAGGATGCCGGGATGGTGCTTTTGCTCCCTGACCGTTCCCCCCATGTGAGGGCCGTTCCTTTTCTGCCGAGGAGACCATTGTCGTGAGTCAGGTAGAGAGTGGGCATTTTTCCTCCTTCTCAAGATAGGACTTCTGTTGGAGTCACTATTGAGCAGCCGGCCCGGAGAGTTTTCTTGTCCAGTCGGAAGTATCGCCCGGTGCCTTCTTCGAGACGGGAAGATCCTAATGTTTCCCAAAGAATTTTTAACGCTTCGACGGTCCGGCACCACAGAAAACGGTTCTCCCCCAGGGCAAAATAAAATTTTTCGCTGTCAAAATCTATTCCTATCGTCCATTCACCGTCATCCTGGTGTTCCAGCTGTTCCATGGGAGATTGGGATTCAACAAGGAGCGTCCCTTTTTTCCTGCCTGCGGGATAGACAGCGAAAGGCTTTACAATGACGCTTTTTCCTTCCATGTTCCGCTCTGGGTTGCTGAAGCACCCGCTTCTGCTTCGGGGGAGAAAGGCCCGTATTCCCTCAATCTGAATGTCGTAGCCCGCGAAAGAGCCCTCCGAGGTATTTTTTCTTCGAAGAACAGTTGCCCTGAGAAACTCTTCGCCCGTCATAGCCTTGAGCACGACATTCCATGCCTTGCCGTAGAAAACGGACGATCTGTCCTTCGTATCGATGGTGTATGCTTCCCCCTCGGGATTGAGTATGGTGTATTGTTCCAATCCGGCTTCGGTCCTCAACGGGAAAGGGGGTGGAGGGACAGGCGGTGTGTATGTGAGGTAAATTACGGTTCTGACACTATCCGTTCGGGGCCGGACCTTGTCCCACGGTGAAGCTTCGGATTCTGCAGACGGTGGTTTTCTGGAGCGGGTTCCGTACACTCTCCGTGCAAACAATTCCTTTGGGTAGGAAACATTCCTGCCAGGGCGGGGGGCAGGTGGATTCCGGGGTACTGACCGGTGTATCCCCCATATTTCACGAAGAATGCATATCGTCAGTACTGTTAGTATGAACAGTACGTTGAACGGCATGGCAGCGTTCAGGGATCTTGGCCAAATCCGGCAGCCTGGCCGAGAAGGGAAGGGTCATCTCCGCATGCGGGGCATTTTTCGAACGGCTCAAGGCTGAAATGGGCAGAAAAAAAAGTGAGCCTGCCTTCCTCGCCGGGAACCGGTCTGGAGCGGGTCTTGATTAATGTCAGGCTTTTTCCGAAATCCGACCGGAAGTTTCCTTTATCGTCGATTGAGGCCGTCAGGATTTCTATCGCCTTTAGGACGGCCACCTCGGCAACGGCGTTTATCTGGGAAGAGAGTCCGGGTTGTACCGGAATCGCCTCTCCTTTTTCCGAGTAGGCCACCGCGCCATTTTCTTTCCGTGTTTCCCGAAGGATTTTTTCCCTGTGGCAAAGGAAGCATGCCCCCTGGCCCGGAATGACCGATTGGACGATACCCGAGGAGGCCCTTTCGTGCAGACCGGCATGAATGCAGGGTTTCTTTAATGCCAGAGAGAGATCGTTGATGAATATTCTTGAGTTGTCCGTGTCGGTGGCGCAGACGATCAGATCGCACTTTTCTGCCAAGGAACCTGTTTTTTCCATAGTTTCCATGTCGGAACATATATCTTCGGGATGGGTTTCAACTGTAATAACGGGGTTGATGGAAAGCACCATGTCCTTGAGTGCATTCACCTTGAGTCGTCCGAGATACTGCAGGCCTGCCTGGTGCCTACATATGTTTGATGGTTCGAGGTGATCCGGATCAGCGAGGATGAGGCTGCCGATTCCGGCCCTGGCCAATTCGACAGCCATTGTGGATCCGACTGAACCGCATCCCGCGATGAGAACAGTTTTGTCCTTCAGGCATCGTGTTTCAAGGAGTCCTCTGTTCCTGGCGTAGACGTCTTCATGCGGGTTGATCATTTCCACTTCCCGTTCGACAATGGCTCCGCCGTCCACCGTGAAACAGGTGATGGCTCCATCAGGACTGACGACGGCTGTTACACATGAGGGATCGTCCGGCAAATCCGTTTTCGTTCCTTCCCTGACCATTCGAAGTGAGGCATTCCTGTACCCCGGAAGGGGGAGAAAGATCCAGCTCTCTCCTTCGTTGTAGAACCCTTCATATTCCGACGCATTTTCGTCTCCGTTGAGAAACTTCAGGAACCAGTCCTGGGACAGGTATATTTTCACGGCTGCGTGGCCTCCCTTGATTTTTGTTTTCCGTAAATTATTCCCTTCCGGTGTGGTTAACCCCATACCCTTTCCTTGTACAGTTCCGTAAAGTCTTTTTCTCCTCCCCGAAGGGCTGTGTTTTTCGGCATAATCCTTCCGTCTTTTGTTATTACCGCTGACTGCTTTTCCCCTTCGAGCAGGCTTTGCGTGAAGGTCCTGATGTCGTCTTCCGTATTTTTGCCTTCTGTGTTCTTCCTGGGTTCAAAAAGATCATCGCTGAAAATTCCGGTGTTTTCCTCCTGGGAGACAGTTCTCTGAAAAGGCGTGTTCATAAGGATGGTCCTCCTTTTTCCCGGGCAAGGTCCTTTCGGACTTTTCCGGCCCACCTGTCGGCAATCAAGCTTCCTTGTTCCTTTCGGCGGGCATCCGTCTTCATAACCACAATGGGGTAGTTGGCGAGAATGCGTCTTAAAAAACAGGTTTGCCTAAATTTAGGGGGTGCGTGGGAAAGAATCTCCATTATTGCGTTCCGGCTGTCACTTTTGATCGTTGCCGAACTCCAGCCTCCGCAGGACACTGACATGAGGCTGCGGGCTGTTTCAATGGCAAGAGCAAGGGCCGCCGTTTCCGCGGTAAAATTGTTTTTTCCGGGAAATGCCGAAGCCAGGATGCGATAACCGTTCTCTTCCATGGTCACAACCGGGTTGAATAAGCCGGTTCCGGCGATGGGCAGGAAGATGATTCGCCCCCCTTCACGGGAAGCCCCTGAACGAAATGCGGCGGCAATACCGCACCGGCCGTTTTTGTATGATCCATCGCAATATAAAGTGATCACGTCATTTCCCCGGCCATTTGGCGGTTCTTTTGTAGACTTCCCATGCGTTCAGCCAGGCCGCCGACCATCCGACGACCGCGGCGGCGGTGGTCTCCTTCCCGATCCCTTCCCCGCCTCCCCCGTGGTCGTTGGAGTAAAGACAGAGATGACCGTCCACGTACTTGTGAGGGGTAGGCTTCCCGAGGAGGGCCGGAACAAATGCCTTGATCTGACCGTAAGGAAAGTTTTCAGGGTAAGTGACGGCAAGCATGTAGACATTTCCGAAATTAGTACGAAGATTCCCTCCCCAGAACAGGATTCCCTGACCGGCGAAGGGAAACCGGCCTCCACCCATAAACAACCGAAACTGGGGGAATTTCAACGCCATCGCCGCCCGTTCTATTTTCTGGAACCTGAATTTGTTCGATTCCTTTTCGTACCAGTGCATGATCGACGTTCCCCTTTCAGTGACTGGATGCCCTGCAGACTGTCAGGGAGGTTTTCGGGTATATGGAAATAAGCGTGTTATTGAGAGGGTCGAAGGTTATGGAGCAGTCGTGGGTGAATACTTTCGACCGTCCGCTTTTCCGGGACTGGCTGATGCCGTATTCAACTTTTCTCATGATGAAGTCAATGCATGTGTTTCCGTGGCGGGCCATCAGTCTTGCGAGGAAATGGTCGGTAATTTTCGAGTTGAGGCGGAAGTCCCTGTTCATTGCCTGTTTTGCGGCGGAAAGCCCTTTCTCGTGTTTCAGCACCTCCAGTATTGCCTGCTGGAAATCCGTCTCGGCACAGGTACCCCTCGCCCGTTCAACCCTGTAGGGCCGAGATACGTTCCGCCGCATAAGTGCTGAGATATGGCAGAAGGTAATCGCTCACGCTTTCCATTCCTGATGCACCCCTTTCATAAAAATATCAGAAGCCCCCGACCGGAGGCTTCTGATATATAATATTTATTTGGGTGAATTAAATCATGAGGGAGGGGTGACATCGAGGATTATTCCATCATGAAGATCCTTTACATGGGAGGCCACCACCACCGCGCCAAGTTTCGGGTCATAGGTGCAGACTGCTGCGGCAGCACTGCCGTGGAGTGCATGGAATGCTATGGCGTACCTCCAGATCGGTGCCCTTCCTTCCACTATAACGATGGCCCCTCTGGGAATTTCGGGAAGGGGAGGCAGCGGGTCGGAGGGCTCCACCGGCTGAGAAACGCCTATCCGGTACCAGACCACCGGTCTCGCAGAAGGTTCGCTGTTCTCCAACCTTATTCCTCCTCCAAGTGGAGCTGGACAGAAAACCTTATTCCCTTCAGGAGTACAGCATCTTCTTCTTTCCCGTCGAAGCAGGCTTTTTTCCATTCATCCTCGATGTCTTTCTTTACCTCTTTCAGGGATGTGTCCAGTATTTCGCTGTCAAATGAAAGATCGCTGTTCGGCCAGAGGTGGATTATTATCTCGCCGTTCTCGTATACCGGGAAAACGGTTCCGACGCACTGGTGCTTAAAAAAGTGAAGGAACTGCTCCCACTTGAACGCCGTCCTGTTGGCCAGGGAGAGGAAGAGGGCTTCAAGTCTGTTCAAATGGACGGCCTTTCCGGGACAGTCCGCTTCGCCCTTCATGCGCAATAGTGCTTTGAATATGTCTTCGTAGACCGAGGCGCAGTTATCTTTTATGACACCGCTTTCGCTTTCCGGGATGCTTCCCCTGAGGATATCCTCGATCCTTATTTTTTCGCCGGCGGTGGATATGTCGCCGACTTTTTTCAGTATCTCTCCGAGAACGGGTTCATTAATTGCGAGAGGAGAAAAGCCGGAAAGCTCGGCGGCGAAGGTTTTTGCCTCTTCCTTGGTACGCTGAAGCCGTGCTTTCAGGTATATGTCGTCCACTACCCGGTCAGCCTGGACGTCCGCACCGTCGATTATCCTGAGGAGCGCCGCCAGGTTGAGCAGTTTTTCTACCGGAATCCCCCCGCGCTCATCCTCGGAGAGTTCTCTGAGCTTTCTTTCAAGGGGGAGAAGAGTGCGGGAGAAATGTGACTCTCCGAAAAGGAAAGTCCCAACAAGCAGGATTGCTTGTTTTTTCTTCATGATTGCCGTTCCCTGCTTTTCTGTCAGCGTTGTGTAGCCTCTGTGGTGTGCGCTGATGAGAGGAACCAGTTTTTTCAGGAATGTCGGTTCCTGCCCGTGGTGCGGGGGAAAGAGTTCAGTTTCTTTTTTCCTGATGAGTTCGGAGGAAAGAAGATGGTGCACTTCCCTGACGGAAGATGGAAAGGAGCCGAGAAGGAAGGGGGTGTCCGTTTCTTCCGCTATCGGGAAGGATATGGCTGTGTGGCCGATGTCGTGGAGATAAATGCAGGATATGAGCAGCGCGATTATTTCAGGCGATGTGAGCCCGAGTCTGTCAAGGGGCTCCTCCGCGGAACGGTAAAGGTTTGCGGCAAACTCCATGAGTCGTTTGGAATGCCGCCGGCTGTGTTCCACCGTCTCGGGGATCTGATCGCCGATCCAGAGTTCGGCCCACTCTTTTTGTATCCTGCCGGCGATATACTCCTTAAAGCTTCGGTCCTTCCGGCCGAGGATCTCGAGAAGGCCGCTCCCGACCGCCTCGGAGCCGCGCCGTTTATCCTTGTACTCTTCAAGCAACACGTCCACGAGGGGCATTTCTGGCTCTTCGCTTCCGGTAAAGACCATAGAGCGGACCCAGAGGGGCAGGTTTTGACTTTCCTTTGAGGTGCTTTTCAAGAGATCCGGGCTTTTCCTGAGTGCTTTGAGAAGCGACATTTCCTCGTCCAGAGCGCTAAGTGCGTAGGATACGGGAAAGGATGTGAGTTCCAGTGCATCGCAGTTTCCTTTTTCGAAAGTATAGAGTGAGGGGGCTTCCCTGAGCTGGGCGTAGAGCATGGCGTATGCGGATACGGATTTGTAGCCTCCCGAGGTGTTTACGATGAACTCCTGCCCGTTTTCAAGAGCCTTATTCCTTTCATCGTTGAGTGCTTTAAAAAGTTTACCAAGGCTTATCAGGAAATTTTTTTCGTTTGACACGTCGATGTCAAGAGGTTTGATTTCTATGGAAATAGAAGATCCTTTCGGCAAAAGCCCCGCGCGCTCCATCTTATACAGGAAAAATTCTGTGACGCGGGCGGTGAAGGGGGAATCAACTGTTTCTTCCTTTTCGGCCGGGTTTTCAAAGAGGATGACCTCCAAGTCCACCTGTCTGCCATCTGGTTTTTTCCACAGCCAGCGGACGATCGACTGTATTTCAGCGGAGGGGAACATTCTTTCATTTAATAACTCAATTTTCTGTGAAGATCCCCGGTCAGTTACAATTTCCCAGGTTTCCCTGACTTTAGGGCTTTTCAGATATGTCGAGAGAAATTGTCTTTTTCTATCAAGGTCAGAACCATAAGCGATAAAATCCGCTTTCAGTTCAGGGGCTGTTTTGCCGTTACTGTTTTCTATATCAAATGAAAAATGGCTACGTGCTGACGTTCCAACGGTGCAGGCCATCCTGATTTTTCTTTTTTCCATCAGGGCGGCGCCCCCCTTCGGTGAGATAATTTCCCGCTTGATTATACAACGGGAAATTTCACCGATGACCATTTCTCGAGCCTGTCGAGGAAGGCCACCGCTTGATTATACAACGGGGAATTTCTCCTCCGTTACAGGTGGCATATCCGGACGGGAGGCATTTTCAATCCAAGAAATTCTGCCACAAGCCTTCGGTGGCATCTGTCAGGGAACGGTTCGCTGCACAGAAGACAGGCGTGGGCCAGCTGTTCCCTGGTGAGAAGGGTTTCGGCCCTCCGCTTTTCGAGAAGCCTGTGGAAAGCTGATACGTAATCTTCCCACGATCCCTTTTCCTTTTTGTAGCGGTGGAGTATTTCTTCAGTCGGCGCCAGGAGGGGAATGTGAAGATAACCTGCGCCGCAGATTTCCTCAAGGAAGAAGGGAAGATCCTGTTTTTTGGTGAACCCTGCGAGATGGGAGGTGTTTTTCAGCCGGACATCGATGATAGTCCTGACTCCTGTTTTCTTGAGGATCGTGAAGAACTGGCAGGCAGACTTGCCGCCGCTTCCGATGGTATAAAGGGTTATATCGTTCATTCTGCTCCCTCCTGATCAGTACTTGTATTGATTCTGGAGGCAATTTTTTCCTCCTGGAGACGATAGACGGCTGAAAGCATCTCCTCAGGGGTAAGAAAAAGGTCTCTCTCGTTCTTCCCGTGCAGGGCGAAAAGCCTTTTTAGGACCTGCTCGTGAGGCTCGGCGGTCCCGTCGGCAAGGATGTGGAAAACCCGTGCGCCCCCTTCCGCCAGAGCCCTGGAGACCAGGATGGTCCTGTGGCACTCGAGAGGTTCCTTTTCAGCGCACATTACGGCTATGCTCCAGCGCTTCCGCCCTTCGAGAAGCCTGTGGATGCCTTTCCTGAAGAGCGGGGACGCTGCTATTAGCCGGAAGTCGGCCTTCCCTTCAGTGTAAAGCTCCCTGTCGGAAGGCCGGGCTCCAAGTTCCTTTCCGAGGAAGACGTAGGTGATTCCGCCTTTTCGCAGGAGTGCCTCCAGGGGAGCCTTGCTGAACTGGGGGTGCCGTTTGCTGTAAGGAGAAGAACGGACGTCCGCTACTGCATTCACGTTCCATTTCTGCAGCAGTGACAGAAATGTTTCTATGGTGTGATCCGAGTGTCCGATGGTGTAAATGGGATTGTCCAATGGAATGGCTCCTTTCTCTTCAGGATGCAAAAAACTGTGGAAGAAGGACGGCAGCAACGAGCTTGTAGCATTCGGGCACGCTGCCTGACCGGCTTTCCGGAGTGAAGGGAAGCCCGAGACTGATGGTGAGAAAGGCTGCCTGGAGGTCAAGGGTTTCTATTTCATTCCGTTTCATTCCGCTAAAGCGCAAATCAGTGACTTTCAGATTATACCCGACGCCTCCGTATATGAACTTTGCCCGTACAGCAAGAGGACGGCCGGGTTCCCGGGGAGGTTCCGTGAGAAGCTTCAGGGCGATTGGGCGTATGAGATAGAGCGACTGTACGGTTCCTCCAAGCATGGATACCGGCACAAAGTCGTTCATGCCTGCGCCACTGCTGAAATTGTTTTTCCAGAGCATTTCAGGCTTGTCGGCCAGATCAGCGAGTTTTCCGTACTGGACGGCGCCTTCTTTTTTCCAGGGGATACCCCTGCAGATGCGGTAATTTTCCGCCTGGTAGTCGATTTCCTCGTCCTTTTCCTGCAGATAGACCGTTACGAGATCGAGGAGAGCCGCTGTCGATCCGTTATCAAGGCAGGTTTCCCGTTCGATAAGAGCGCCTCCCGGGCTGGTTCCGGTGGGTCGGATCCAGTTTCCGTACCCCGAAGGGGAGGCTGTTTTTCCTGCGATGCAGCAGCCCCCGTTTTTCCTCGACCGGGCAAGGCATACAAAGGTTTTCCGGAAGCTCATACTAATTCCCCCTTTGTTTAATATTGCGTGTATTGGTGAAGAAACTGGTTTTAGGAGTTACAATGGGATCTAAATCTTCTGTGAGGAGGCGTACGGTTTGGATATCATTCACCCCGGTGACTGGCCCCGCACTCTGAAAAAGCTCGTTTCCAAGGTTCAGGAAAATGTGGAGGGATTGTCCCTTTCCCTTCTTTCCGTGTCTCCATTTCCCGGAAGCGGAGAGTATTCAATTGCGGAGATCTCTATTTCCGGGGAGAAAATAAAACCGGTGCTTCAGGATGGCAGGGAAGACGCCTGGGTGCTTCGCTGGGTGCTGCCGTCAGATTTTTGCCGCAGGGTACTGCCGGTGATCGGCGGTGAGCCGGGAAGGGAACATCTCTATCCTCTCTGGCTGACAAAAGCGCAAAAGACCCTGCCTGTACATTCGGAGGAGTGTCTTCCCGGAAACAAAAACGCTTCGGCAGAGGTTTGCGTTTTTAAGCTCGGTTCAGCACCGGACCTGAACTCAGTACAGAACCGCGTCGTTCCTTCCTGGTGGGCGAAGGCCATGGAGAAATGGCGCTTTTTTTCTTTCTGCGCGAAGAAAAAGGGGATCCTCTCAATGGAAGATGTCGTTCGACTGGAATCTTCACTGAACGGACTCTTTCTGAGTTCCCGGGGGATGCAGGAGTGCGGCGCCGAAGATAGTGCTCCGGAATGGAACAACTTGAAGGCCCTTGAGGAGACACGGCGGATTGACCTAGACTGGTGGGGAAGGCAGAAGGGCAGGATCCGCAGGCCCCATGTGTCACACGAGGGCAGGATCTGTCCGTTCCATACACCCGAGTCGCCCCGGATAGGTCTGCAGCTCCACCTTGCGTCAGAAGCGGAATGGCAGGGGGAGGGAATAACGGACGGGGACACGATTTTCTCGGCAGCAGCAGGATTGATCCCTTATCCGCTCCATACGGACGGCCCGAGACTGCTTATGGGCGGAAAGAACATGAAGCAGGCCGAGACAGGCATACGGTCACCGGAAGCGCCTCTCGTCCCAGGATACCTGGAGGGAGACGCCATGGATGAGGTCAAGGTTTTTCCTGCCGCGAACAGAAAGTCGAGGCGCTTCTATCCATACCCCGGAAAAAATGTTTGGACTGCGGTGATGCCGTTTGACGGATTTACCTACGAAGATGGACTCGTGGTATCAGAGTCGCTGGCGGAAGCTTTTACTATTAATAAATACAAATTTAGTGAAGAAATGTTTTTCCGGTCATTGCTTCCTGCCGGCGAATTCCGCCGCCTGGACCAGGTCCGTTTCAACCGGCTGCTGCAGGATGCGGTGAAGGCAATCCTTGACTGCACGAATACATCTCTCCGTTACGGTGACAGCCTTCCGCTGGCTTTTCTCGGATCCTTCTTCCAAGACCAGGAAGAACAGTCATTTTTCTGCAGGTACTACTTCCACGTACCATCAAAACTTTCAGACATCCGTGTCAATGCTGCGCTGAACCGGAGCGGGAGAGCGGACCTGGTGGTGCGGTTCTCGTATACGGCATGCCTTCCGCTCGGTTTCGGCGACAAAATCACCGGGCGTCACGGGAACAAGGGGGTCGTGACACACATACTTCCTGACCGTGAACGGCCCGTGGCAATGATCGCCGGCAGAGAAGTCCCAATAGACCTGATCATTTCTCCCTGTTCCATCCTCGGACGGAAAAACCTGGGACAGATCCTCGAGATGCTGCACGGAGACCTTATTTGGGGCCGGGATCAGGGAATCCCCGGTCAGTACGATGTGCCGGGAGACAGGCTTCTTACAGCCGTCGAGGTCAGGGATCACGCTATTCCCGCATTGAGGGATTCCCTTGGGGCCGACGATGAGGGACATTTCCCGGTCCGCCTATCTGACGGACGAATTGTCCGGGCTTTTGCGGGGCCGCAGTATTTCATCCGTTTGCATCACCACTGCGGCAGAAAGCTGCAGGCGAGGGGGTCGGGCGGCCCCGTGAACTGCCTTACGGGGCATCCTGACCGTGGCGGTGCCAGGACAGCGCAAAAAATGGGAGAGATGGAGCACTGGTCCCTTTTGAGCTACCCTGGAAACGGAGAGGGGCTGCTTTCTTCCCTGAGGGAAAAAAGATCTCCTGCTGATTCCGCCGGGAAGATGCGGGAGGTTTTTTCCCTGGCCCTTCTTGCCCTCGGGTTCCGGGTCCGGAAAGAGGGGGAAACCCTTACCCTGTGCCGGCTTTCCGCTGCCGACAGGCCCGGCCTGGAAGCAAAGGGGTATTCGGTGGCGGAGATGAGCGTTTATGAAGCGGACCAGTATCTCCGGACTGTTCTTGCAGATGAAAGGCCTGATAAAAAGATTTCAATGGAGCTTCTTAGAATATATAGTATTTCAGTGAATAAAGATGGTGAAAAAGATGATCTCTATTCACCGGGAGACGCGGTTGGAGCCGAGGCGGGAAAACGCTCTCTTCCCTTCGATAATGACGGAGCTTTTTGGGTTCCTCTGGATCTTTTCACGGGGAGGATGGATCTCTCGGGAACGCCTGGTGCAGAGTCTCCCGACACGGGATTTTTCAGGCTGTGCGATATGCTGAAAAGCAGGTCACGATTTAAGGGATCAACGGAGGGCGAAGGGCAGAAATACGTTCAAAAGGTCGTGAGGCGCTACACGAACCTGCTGCTCTCATTTCTCGGGGGAAAGGACGGGCTCATCAGGGGATCGATGATGGGGCGAAGGTTTTCCTCCAGCGGCAGGAGCGTGATCGTTCCCGTGCCCGACCTGTCACCTGACGAAGTGTGCCTTCCATTCGCCCAGGCGGCGGAAATGCTCGCAGGGGCGCCGGATATCATTGAGCGTCTTCGAAAAAAACAGAACGGCCGTTTCCCCGGCGCTTTTTCCAATGACAGGGGAAAGGCTGTTCTTTCAGCTGATGCCGGGACCCTTGACGAACTGCTTTCCGAAGAGCCGGTCTGGTGCCTCATGGTACGGCAGCCGAGCCTCCACCGCCACAGCGTCCAGGCTTTTCGGGCCAGGGTGTGGGAAAAGAACGTCATCGGTCTGCCTCCCCTGGTGACTCCGGGTTTCAACGCGGATTTCGACGGGGATACCATGGCGGTCTTTCTGCCTCCGGAACCTTTCGCCGGAGATCTTTCGGGGTTTTCACTGCTTGAAAACCCCGGTATCGTCGGTACCGGCGAGCCTGCCTTCGCATCGGGACTCGATCTCGCTCTCGGGTGGAATGCCCTTTCCGAGGAAGAGAAAAAAGGAATATTTGAAAGTGCGGGGACCGAGTTCAAAGCAGGGCTTACTCTGAAAAAGGCTATCACTTCCATAATGCCCTTCCTGGGAACAAAGACGTATGAAGCCAGGAAAGAAATACTGGGTACACTGCAGAAGAAAGTCTGCAAAGCATCCACAGGCGAGGGGAGCCTGTCCCCCATTTCCTTCCAACGGTTGTGCGATGGGTTCCATTCGGCCTTCCCGGGGAGAGGCTGGATAAGGGAGGCCCGTTCCGGGGACCGGAAATTCCTCGAGAAGCTGGAATCCGTCCTGAAGGAAAACTCTGACGGTTCCATCGGGCTGCTCGTGAACAGCGGTGCCAAGGGCGGAATGGACGACTTGAGGGCAATGGGGGCATACCTTGGGGACCAGGAACTGTTCCGTGACGACGAAAAGGATACTCCCCGCGCCGAAGGAAGGGACTTTATCGACGCGAACTTCTGGGAAGGTCTGGATGAAAGGCAGCTTTTCACCTACAGCTATTCGTGCAGGGATTCCATGGCCTCGAAAAAGCTGGCGGTGGCCGAAGCGGGATATTTTTCACGCCTCCTGGCCGAGGGGTTGTTCGAGACAGGGGTAACGGACGGCGACTGCGGTGCGGGAAGCGGCATGGCCCTTGGATTTGAAAAGACAAAGGGTCTCGTGACGGTAAGGCTGCCTGGAGTTGAGGAAATCCTGGAGTTTCCGTCGAAAGGGGATCTTGCGGAGGATCTCCTTCGCATCGCATGGGGCCGGGTGCCCGTGGGCATGGAACGGTGTCTCGGGGAGAAGGATATCCGGTCGGTCGCCGATGCGTGGCTGGGGAAGAAACCGCCGATGGAAGCGGATCTGAAGGCCCATCTCAGGTGCAGGAAGGGCATGCTGGAGATACGTTCTCCCCTGGCCTGCCGCTGCGGGTCTCCAGGTCTTTGCTCTATGTGCTGCGGTGCTGATCTCGCAGGGAAACCCTATGACAGGACGGTCTTGGTCCCTGTCGGCACACGGGTCGGCCTGAGTGCCGCTCAGGCCATCGGCGAGCGCGGCACCCAGCTCGCGATGAAGCGTTTTCACCAGGTGTCGGGCAGTTCGGGCGGAGAGTCAAAAACGGATATCCTCAGTGATGTCCTGGTCAACGGCAATAGGGGAGGTTCTACGGGGGAGAGATTTCGTGCCCTGCTGCAGGTGTTGTCTTCAGGGGAGGGGAAGGCGGAAAAGGATCTTCCCCAGGCACTGATCCACTTCGAGATCGCCCTCCGCAATGAAAAAGGTCTGAGAGCGGAGGCTTCCTCACGCACTTCGGGGGCATTCCTCTCTGCATTGTCCTTTGAACGTGCGGGAGAAATTCTGAAGAGCGCTCTGCAGGATCAGTCCATGCTTTCGGACGATTTTTCATGCGTGAAGAGCCGCCTTCTGTGGCGCTGAGGGGAGGGGAAGAAGATGGCAGGAGCGGAAAGAAGGCAGCGGGCAGGACGTGATCAAAAGCAGTCGCAGTCGGCAAAGCGGAGGAAGAAACTTGGTTTTTCAGGTACAGGCTTCCAGGAAGAGGAGGCATTTCCCGAAATAGAAGAGATACGGGAAGATGAGACCGACTATGAAGATTTCACCGATGATGAAGACGATGATTTCAGGGAATCCCGTCCTCTCGGTGTGGGGTCGGGAACCATCCGTCCACTGTGGATGTATGCGGGGGGAAGGATCCTCTGGTGTAATCCGAAGTTCGGGTTCCATCTCCGTTTTCGGGAGGGGTTCAGGCATATGGTGGAATCCTTTCTTGGTGAATTCGTTTTCCTGGGAGGTCCTTTCGTGAGACCTTCACCGTTCTTTCTCTTCGGTCTTTTTCGGGAGGAGTGGATACGGTACTGGTTCATGCTTTCAGGGGGCGAAAAGGATGAGGAATCCGATGCCGTTGAGGGAAAGGGGCAGAAGAAAAAAGGAATCACTTCACGGTTGAGACAATTCGGGAAAGTCGGGATCGTTATCCCCGGTACAGGACTTTTTCCCCTGAGCGTTTTCCTGGCAGGAAAAGGGCAGGGAACAAACAGTATTCCGGAATCCGTTGAGCGGGCCTGGATACGGCATGCGTTTTCAGCAAGAGGCCTGGGACCGGAGTTCACATGGAAGGATGCGTCGGACTGGCTTCCCGGCGAGTACAGGAACTTTATCCTGTCGTTCAATTCAGTGCTCGGAAGGTTGCTTCCGGGTATGGAGAAGGGCTATTTTCCGGTTGTTCCAGCGGATTCTACACTGCAGAGGAAGAAGCTTCGGGTCTTCAAAAAATACCTTTCGGAGGATGACGGTCAATGAGGAAAAAAACAGAGAAAAAGGCCTTTTCGTTCTTTCTCATGCCGGGAAAATCCGTTGTTCGGAAAGACCTCGAAGATGTCATTTCCAGGATCGTTTCCGGTCTGAAGGTATGGGGCGAGAGGCGGGCGGAGTTTACGGAAATACCGTTCAGTTTTGGTGAGACGGAGCATCCCGATCTCCTGATGGGAGTACCCAAAGCCCTTGGAAACCCTGAAGCCGGTCTGAGCAGCGTTTCAAAGGCCGTTGATACGGTGGTGATACTTCCGGGAGAAAATGCCGCCTGGGACCGGGATCTCGCCGCCGTTTTAAAAAATCCTTCCCTGAATGTCCTGGCCATAGTCAGGGCGAATCGCATTCTGGGATCAAACGGGACGACCGATCCAGAGGAATGGCTGATGCTTGAAGAAGTCATCAAGGATTCCGTTCGGAAATGGCTCAGGAGAAGCGGTCTGAAGAAGGAAGAAGACATCTCGAAGGCGGTCAACTGGAAGGCATCGCTGTCAGAAGACGCGGGGGAACAGGGTTACACGAGCCTCTTCGCTGACCCGTCCACAAGAAGGATGGCCCGGGAGGTCAAGGAAGCGATCCTTACCTTGAAAGATGACGCGAAGGCCGTGGAGGAAAGCAGAAAACCGGTTCCGCTGAGTGTTTCGGCCGATGGACGGAAAGAGGTGTTCTCCTGCATGGAGGGGAGAGAAAACTGGCCTTCAGAAAAGAGGAGGATACCGGCCATTCTGCTGCTGGGAGAATCCGGAACGGGCAAAACGCTGCTTGCCCGGTGGATAGGCAGTGCGCTGCTCCCCGGTGAGGGAACATTTACGCGGGTGAATATATCGGCCATGCAGAAAAGCCTGATAGACGGGGAACTGTTCGGGGCCGTACAGGGGGCCTACACAGACCTGACACACGACACGCCTGGGCTCTTCCTCTCAAATGTGGGAAAGACCGTATTTCTTGACGAGATAGGAGACATGGACTCGGCCTGCCAGACGCGCCTTCTGACATTCCTCGACGACGGTCTTGTAAGCCCGATGGGATGGCACGGAAAACCCTTTTCAGCCCCCTTGATAATAGTAGCGGCAACCAACCGGCCTGTTCGGGAGTGGATCGCTTCAGGAAACCCCTCTTTCCGCGAGGATCTTTTCTACAGGTTTGACTGCGTCATCTCCCTTCCTCCGCTCAGGGAGCGCAGGAAGGATATGAGGCTGCTCGTGAGCCTGAGCCTCCAGGAGGAGGAGGTCAACCCTGGATACCTGGAGGGGAATGGAATTCGCAGAATATCCCTCGATGCCATCGAGGCTTTGGAAAAGATGGATTTCCCCGGAAATTTCAGGGAACTTCGCATCAAGTTGAAACGCGCATGCTCAGCAGCGCGGAGGGAAGGTGGGACGACACTTTCGCTCCGTCATCTGTTTTATGAATAGGGTCATACAAAGGAATTGGAATAACTTTCCTGGTTCTCTCCTACAAAGATCTCGTCACAGGATAGGAGGGAAAAAAGATTGGACACCATCTTAAAAAATATTTCTTTATTATCTAAATGGAAAAATTCAATGAATGATTGCATTTTGTTTTAGAAGAGACGCCCCCTAAAAAGAGTGTGTAGATTGGCAGCAATCCTCGAATCAACTCTCCCGTAATTTATATTGATTTTTTTACTCCCAGACCGGGGGTGCGGACTTTTTTTGCCTGCATGCCCTGGTGGAAAGATTTGCATTGACGAAACAGCTTTTCGATTGGATCCATTATTCCTTCTTCTCGAACAGCACTTCCAGGAAAAGATCCCCGGAAATATAGGCCGAGTAGAAAAGAGAAACGTAGAGCGGGCAGAACGTTACAATGGAGAATACCAACATCATGAACAGGTACCGCAGGTTGGTCAGGACCACCTTCTGGTTGGTCCTTCCGTAGGAATTCTCTTCCCTTGCCCGCTTTTTCATCCCGCATGCCATGAAGGCGAAGTAGAGGCCCGTAAACGATGCCGTTATGGCCAGATGCAATGCCGAGAAATCTCCGAACTTCTCCCAGTATGATCCCTGAGCCAGATCACGGGCCATGGAAGCCATAAGGATGAAAATCGTTACTGCCGCACTATTGGCGATCAGAAAACCGGCAAGAGATTTGGCCATTTTCATCCCTTCCTCGAAGGAACGATGTCCTCCGGTTCGTGGGGTGTCCACAAAATTCATAAGGAACGTACTCAGCTCGATCCCCTTCGTGGTGAGGTAGTGCAGAGGGATGGCCGTGATCATCCCGGCCGCAATAATGGGGCTCTCTGTCCCGAAGAAACCGGTCATGGCGAACAATGCCGTTTCCAGCATCGCGTTTACATTCCCCCTTTGTAATCTCTTATCCTTTTTCAGACTGACCTGATTTTGCGCATGGCACTGCCGGGCGGGGTGAAATTCACCCCGCTTCTGACGGCTGCCCCGGTCTTCGAAGATCGTTTCCTCTATTCTTTTTTCAAGGTCCTTTTCTGAAGCGATAAGGAGAATTGAGGTGAGTCGAAAGGTGTGTGAAGGCGGCAATGATGAACCAGGCCCGCGAGCTGTGACCTGGGCTCTTACGAGACCGTCTCCGTTCAAGGTGGTGTAGAGGTATTTATTGCTTCCGGGATTTTCGCCGTACTTCTGCTTCATCTCCCTATGGGAGATGTCCAAAAGCCGCCTGTCTGAGTGGGTGTTTTGAATCGTTGGAGCCTTTTGCGCAAAGCGGATGAAATGATAGCAATGTGAACACGATCCGTCAAGCGTTATTTTCAAAATAATCGCTTTTTCCTTATTTACTTTGAGATATTCAGGCGGGAATCGGGAAAGCGAACTTTTTTTTCGGGAGAAGGACAGCATCTTCTTCCAGGCTGGAAATTTTTGTGTTCCTCTACAGAAGGAGATATGACGGTTTCCGTTTCGAACACAGGTTCCAGTCCACGGCACGCAGGCGATCCGCCGGCTTCTGGAATGGGCTCTGGACAACGGAGCGACCCCGGAAGAGAAAGACTGCCCCTCTTTCTGCCTTTGCTTTCGGGGGATGCAAGGGGGCGAAGGCCCCCTGCCGAAAGGGAGTGTTGGCGGCAGCCAACGCACCCTTGAGCCTTGCAGGGGCAAAGACGAAAAGCGAATCACAGGAAAGGACCGGCGGACTTCACGGAACACGCTAGCTGCGCGGCGAAGGATGTGATCGGAACACAGGGAGCACTCCCTGCAAGGCTTTTCATTTCGCTTTGCAGTTCGGGGAAGAGCCGGGGGGAATTGAGAGATGACAGAAATGCTTGCGGGTTTGTTTTAGGGGTGGAAAACGGGCGTTCCTATTTGCCGGCAAGCGCCACGGGAATGGCCGCCAGTTTAATTTCTTAAGATTTCTGGAGTGGTCTCTTCCGGTTCGCTCTTCTCCGGTTCAGCCGTATTTTCTGAATGCTGCGGAAGCATTCCGGAGGGCTCTTTTGAAGGATTTTTCTCCGTGTCTCTTGATTGAAGAGCCAAAAGAAGACGATGGACGTCTTCTTCTCTGTAGTTCAGGATCCTGCGAAGAGCGAGCTCTTTTCCGGACTCGTCCTTCAGAATCCAGGTATCCCGTTTTCCCCTCCGTATTCGAGAAATCGACCAGCCCTGCGACGCCATTTCTTCTTCGAGCCGGGAAAAGGCGGCTTCTTTCGAGCGAAGGAGTTCAAGAAGAATTCGTCGAGCTTCTTCCCGGGTCAGCTTCGACACAAGCCGTTTTCCCAGGGTCAGGTCCGCCTGAAGTTGCTCTTCCGGAGAGTGGAGCGGTTCTCCCCGTTCGGCCATGGCGATTTTCTCCGGGGAAATATGCCGCCGTTTTCCGGGCTTCGAGACGGACTTCCAGTCGATTGGGTACCCTCTCTCCTGGAGCCATCCGCCCAGGGCCTCCCGCAGGGAAACCACTTCCCTGCGGATGGAAATCCTGTGTTTTTCTCCTTCGCAATTTCGCGGTCTATAGGAAACATGGAGATGAAGATTCTGCTCCCGTTGATTCTTTTCGGAACCACCGGATACTCCTTTATGGAGGGACCACATCACGTCCGTGGAATCCAGCTCGAGTTTCCTGACGAGAGTGGTGAGTGCATCCCTGATTTCCGGCTTCTCCATGCCGTCGAAGACCAGATTCGGCAGGGGCAGAAACAGGCGCACCTGGACGCACGCATCATGGCGGGCTCTCCCCGCCGGAGTGTCGAGAGGGGAGAGCCCGGTTTCCATTCGGGCGATTTCTTTCCATCGATTGGCGGCTTCCCTGCGGTCGGATATTTCTCTATCTCTGCTTTCCATACCCCAAAGAAGACATTCCTTTTCCCTCGTGAGGTAGGAAGCATGAGCGGATGCCGAATGTACCGCCCGCACCCCGGAACAGAAGGACGAAAACCTCACGTAGGGTTTCCACATGATTATGATTGATTTGTCTCTGACGGGGGAACCGTGCCGCCCTGAGAGGCATCCTGGCCGGCAGGCGCCGCCTCTTTTTTCAGTTTTTCCGAAAGCGCTTTCGCCAGACCAATGACAGTTTTTCCTGCCTTTTCCTTTGCCGCCTTTTTCGACTCCACCGTTGAATTTTTGCTTTTCTGCAGGGCGTCGATTTCAATGAACTGTTCGTAAATCTGGAACTTCACATCCTCGTCGGAAATAGCGCCGAGAAGAACGGTTCCGAGAAGGATCAGACCCCGCGTCCGGCAGTTGCGCCGTTGCTCCAGTATTTCCTTTTCAAGCTGCAGAACCCATTTCCTTGCTTCTTCCAGGGCCTTCGTCTTGCTGTCTCCTGTGATTACTATACGCACTTTTTTGCTTCCCACGCTGACCGCCTCCAAAAAGGAATTTTGGCATTCGCATTTAACATAGCGGTTTGCATGCTGAGAAACAAAAAACTGGGGAAAAATCGATGAAGCTTGAAATGCCGAAAGGCGTGTTCTTCAACATTGGGTGGGGAAGGGGAGTATGGAAATTGAAAGGGCCTGGCAAATGATTCACCAAGCGTTGGCGTCAATAGATTGGATTCGAGTTTTCAGTCAGTATTAAGTTCAAGATTCCTTTGGGATTCCAGCGACTGGAAATGCAAATTTATAAAGACAATCACTGCTGTCCAAAATAAATCGAAATCAGAAATAGCACCCTGAATTTCCAGGGCTTTGCGGAGCTGTTTCAGACAGATTTGAAAACAGGTCCCCTGTTTTCCTGAACCTTGAAAATTAAATCGACTGTCCAACTTCTTACAGGCTGAATTTCAACTGTTCCGCCTCCGGCACAATGGGCGGAGTTTCATACGGCTCGTCGAGCCAGGCCCGTAAAGCCCGATAGGTAAAGAGGTTCAGCCGAAGCATGGTCGCCATGTTGGAAAAGGACCATCCAGCCTTGGACAGGTGATGCAGCCACTTGATCACCAGCAGAGATATAAGGGCTGTCCAAATCTGGATGCGAAGGGCGTTCTCGCTCTCCCCTACGAAGGTTTTGACCTTCAGGTTCTGCTTCAGCGTCTTGAAGAAGAGCTCGATCTCCCACCGGTCCCTGTAGATCTCACTTATGGTGCTCGTCGCGAACCGGAGGTGATTGGTGAGAAGGACGATATTTTCTCCTGTTTCGGGGTTCTCGACCGTGATCCTGCGGAGCGGTTCCGGATATTTCTCCTCCATACCCGTTCCGGTAAGACGGACAATCTCGTCGGATAGGACATGACCGTTTTCCGGCAGGGGCCGGACTTTGTCCACGGAATAGACGCAGTTGTCCTTCATCCGGGTGACGAAGAAGACGCCCTGATCCGTCCAGGCCCGAAACTGGCCGAAGTCCACGTACCCCCTGTCCAGGGCCACGATGGAGCCGGGCTTGAGGACAAGCTCCTTCGACAGGCGGCTGTCGTGGGTCTTCGCCTCCGTGATGGAGACGAAGGAGGGCATGTAGTCGTCATGATCCAGCAGTACGTGGACCTTTACACCGCCCTTGGCCCTCCGGAATTCCGCCCAGGGAAAGAGGGACAGGCAGAGGCTGATGGTCGTGGAATCGAAGGACAGCAGCTTGTTCTTGAAACGGAACTTCTTCTTGCGGCATCCCATGGAGCCCGTGGAGCGGAAATGATCCGACAGCTTCCAGAACAGCTCCTCGAAAAGCTCCGCTTTGCGATGGTTGTTGGCATAGGAGAGGGTGGATCTCCTCGGAGGTTCCTTTATCCCCAGGTGAACGAGCTTTCCGTTACAGCAGCTGAGGCCGTTAACGATCTCCCGGAGAGAATCCGCTCCGGCCAGATGACAGAAGAGCATGGAGATGAGCTGCGTCTTCGAGCGAAATCCTTTGGCGTGACGCTCAGCGCCCCATTTGGCGACCAGGTTGTCAAAGTTCACTGCTGTAAAAATCTCAGAAAGTATTTGACTGAACAGGCTCGCAGGCTTTAGCATTAGTGCGCCCCCCTTTGCCGGTGCTTGAGGGTTTTTTTGTGTTGGCGCACTAAGAATATCTCAAGGGCCGCTCTGGGGGCAATTTAATATTCTCAAATTCCTATTTTGGACAAGAGTGAAAGACAATCAAAAGATCAACTCCTAAAATTTCACCTATTCGGTTATACTTTCCGAAGAGAGCAGAGAGCCCACCAACTAATTCCGAACAGCACGGCACCGTTTCCGGATCTTTCCAAGAGAAGCAGAGACGGTTGACAATATACTGTGTTCCGGTTTGTCCTGATTAATCAGGACAAAGCAAGAAGCACTTTGTAACCCGCAGAATCTTTTTGTATCCGGCAATCTTTTTTTCATGCTAAATAAACAGAAGAAGGAGTGAGGAAACTTGACGATCAAACGATGCCAGAACGGTCACTTTTTCGATCCCGATATCAATCCGTCCTGCCCCTGGTGCGCCGTTCCGGCGTACGAAAACGAAGGAACGCACCGTATCAATACCCCCGGCAGTCCAGAGGGCGGTAATGCTGGAGGCACGGTGAAGCTGTCACCGCACAACAGACCTTCTGCCCAAAAAAACCCTGTCGATGAGGGGCACACCGTCGCCGTCGTAAAGCGGAAGACCGGCATAGACCCGGTTGTCGGCTGGCTCGTCTGCATAAAAGGGCCGGACAGGGGGCGAGACTACCGCATCCGCACTGAGAAAAACTCCATCGGACGCAGCGAAACCATGGACATCTGCATCTCCGGGGACGACTCCATTTCCCGGAACGACCACGCATTTCTCGTCTATGATCCCAAGAAGAAAACCTTCAGAATCCAATCCGGCCTGAGCAGGGGACTCATCTACCTCAACGAAGAAGAAGTCATCAGCTCCGAAACGTTGAAAGCCTATGACCGTATAGAAATCGGCCAGAGCGTCTTTCTCTTCGTTCCTTTCTGCGGGGAGGCCTTCCAATGGGAAGCGGAACAGGAATCCTGAACAGAGCCTCCCTCGCGTTCTGCCTCCTTCTCTTTTGGGCGGGAGGGGCTTTCGCATCGCCTCCCTCCCTGAGGGTGAGACAGGCCTATCTGGATATCCCCTCGCTGACCGTCTACGCCGACCTTCTCGACTCCTCGGGAAAACTTGTTGTCCCCAAGGAAGCGGGGCAACTGAAAGCCACCCTCGCCGGACAGCCCTACGATATCTTTCAGTGGGGGGCGTTTTCCGCGCAGGACGACGGACTCCTGATGATTTTTCTTGTCGACGTATCCTCTTCGATAGGAGAGAGCCGTTTCGGTGAACTGCAGGAGACCATCTCCTCGTGGATACGCCGGATGAGGCCGCCGGACCGTGCCGCCGTGGTTGCTTTCGGCGAAGACGTCACCGTCCCCCAGGGGATCACCGCCGAACAGAACGCCCTTCTGTACTCCGTCCAGTCCCTTGCCGCCGAAGACTCCACGGCGCAGCTCAACCTCGGCATCCTGCGGGCCCTCGAAATCGCCAAAGTGAAAGACCCCGGGATCCCCCGGCGAAGAATGATCCTCCTGTGCAGCGACGGTTTCAAAGAAACTCCGGGAGGCGCCACCTCAGAAGAAGTCCGCAACGCCCTCGCCTCCGACCCCGTCCCCATATACTCCGTCTTCTTCGACTCCCCCATGCGTGAGAGCACGAACCGGACCGAGGAGGCGCAGCAGCTCCTCAACGAACTCGGCTACGGCGCGGGCGCGGTCGACGGCAAACTGGGCCCCCGCACGGTTCTTGCCATCCGTACATTTCAACAGAGCAGGGGAGTCGCATGGGACGGAACTCTCTCCGACGAACTGCTCGGAGTGCTCCGCACACTGGCCAGAAACCAAAAGGAAGGGGCTCTGACAAGCATCGGCGAATATTCCAGAAGATCCGGAGGGCAGCTCTACCGCGCCGGAACCTCCCCGTTCCCCACGATCTTCGACTCGATCGCCGCCTCCATCGACAACTCCCTCTGGATGAGCATCAACCTTGAGGGCCTGCTTCCGGACGGTTCGGTCAAACGCGTCGAAATATCCTATTTCGACGGAACCCTCTCCCTTTCAGACGGTATCGGAATCCGCCTCACCGGCACGGTCCCTGCCGAGGAGAAGAAAGAGATACCCCCTGAAACAACGGAAGTCACCCCCGTGGAAAAAACGTCCTCCGGTCTGCCCGCATGGTTCTATTTTCTCGCCGTCCCGCTTGTCGCAGGTCCTCCCGTCGCTCTTTTCCTGGCGAGAAAAAGAAGGATGCGCGCCGCTGCGCCCGGGTCCCCCGCATCTCCCGATTCCTTCGAAGCCCGGGAGGCCGGTCCCACCATCGTCATTCCTGCCGGAGAAGAAAGACCTGCGGGTGCGCCCTCGCCCACCACACCCCTCAGACTGCCCGCATCCATGAAGATCGAGCTGGTGGTCGCGGGAGGGAAAGACGGAGCCGTTCCCTACAAAGCGACCGTCACGGACCGCATGATCATCGGGAGAAGCGAAGGCCCGTCCTCCATCACCATCCCGGGAGATGCCACCATCTCTGCACGGCACTGTGAACTCGTCTACTCCAAAGGCAGGCTTTTCGTCAACGACCTCCAGTCTTCGAACGGAACGATGGTCAACGGCGTCCCCATACAAGGAAACTATCCCATGGAGGACGGAGACAGGCTGACGCTCGGCAAGACCGAAATGCGCATCCGCATTCTGGAAGTGAAATAACGGCGTAGCCAACGATATTGAAAGGGAGATGGTCAAGAATGCACTACATCGCACTTACAGGAGGAGGAATGCTCGTCGTCGGCTGCTTCCTGCCGTGGATTTCGGTGGGAACGATTCCCGTTCTGCGGGGTCTGGACACCTTCCTGGGGGCGGTCGTCCTCCTTTCCGGACTCATCGCCGCGGGATTGGCTCTTCATAACGTCGTCAAAAAACAGAACAGGATGAAGTACGCGTATCTCGCCATTGGAGTTCTGGCCCTCCTTATCGGTGTCTACGGTCTCCTCCAGATTCGCGACATAAAGACGAAGGCCGGTTTATTGGACGCCTTGCAGCAGCACGTTGGCGCCGAAAGGGATATGGAAGCCCTGATGGGAATCATGAGCACCGGCCTCTGGTTCGTCACCCTCGGCGGACTGATCCTCGCCGGGACAGGACTGGTCAACGCCTTCTCCCAGAGAGTCGAAGCCCCTGAAAAAGCAGCCCCTTCCGCCGGAGGAGCCCGAACCGTACCCCACCCCTTCGGGGCCCCGAAACCCCGGACGGCGGTTCTGTTTGGAATCTCCGGAATGTACGCCGGGAAACAAATACCCGTTCCTCCCGAAGGAATAGTCGTCGGAAGAGATCCCGCCCACGCGAGCCTCGTAGTGGAGTCGCCCTCCGTCTCCCGAAGACACGCCCGCATATCGCAGGGCCCCGTCCCGGACAGTTGGACGATCGAAGATCTGAACTCCACAAACGGCACCTTCGTGATGGAGAGAAACAGCTGGGTGCGGGTAACCTCGCCCGTTGTCCTGACCATCTTCAAGCGGTTCCGCCTTGGAGACGAGCATGCCGAATTTGAAATCCGCTAGGAGACAGCCGAGATGAAAATCCGCCCCGGCAACCACCAGCACATCGGCACTAGAAAGGAACAGCAGGACGCCTTCGCCTTCAGCGACTTGTCCGACGCCGCCTTCGTCCGGCATGCCGGCATGCTCGCCCTTCTCGCCGACGGAATGGGAGGTCTCAAAGAAGGAGGCGAAGCATCGCGGCTCGCCATCCGTGCCTTTCTGGAATCCTACGCCCGAAAAACTCCTGAAGAGACTATAGATGAGGCTCTCGACCGCTCGCTTCGGGAAGCCAACGATGCCGTCCACACATTCGCCGCTGCACGGGATCTTGTGGGAAACTGCGGAACCACCCTTGTCGCCGCAGTCGTCCATAAAAGCGGGGTCTACTGGACCTCTGCCGGGGACAGCCGCCTCTACATGACCGACGGGCAGAGCCTGACGCCGTTAACAGAGGATCATATCTACGCCCGCAAGCTTGAAAAGGCCGTCGAAAAGGGAATACTCGACGAGAAGGACGCTCTCTCCCACCCCGAACGGGAAGCCCTCACAAGCTACATCGGCGACGAGGAGATCGCCATCGTCGGCAAGGGCTCTCTGGCCGGCTCCCCCGAGGGACTGCCCGGGAAAGGCTTCATGCTGCTCCTTTGTACCGATGGTCTCTACAAGACCCTCTCCGAGGAGAAAATGCTTGAAGTCTACTCACCCGACCCAGGAAAATGGGCCAGAACGCTTGTCGATACGGCCGTCTCGGAAAACATCCCGTCTCAGGACAACATCACCGTACTCTGCCTCGCGGCTGGCGATCCGGCCCCTCGCCGCCGCAGACCCGCGCCCCGGAAAAAAACGGTTGCCATTATCGCCGTCGTCGCGGTACTCCTCCTGCTCGCCGGAGGCTTCCTCTGGCGTCTCTCCTCCAGGACCGATCCTGAAATGCCGACTGGCATGGCGGTTCAAGAAGAGACCGGTACCGCATCCAGAGACGAAACCGGCCCGCACCAGCCGCAAACTGAAGAGGAGTCGCCCACTCCGCCGGAAAGACCCGTACAGCCTGAAAACACCCTGCCAGCGCCCGAGAAAAGCGACTCTGCAGTGTCCTCAGAAGAACAGGTCCGGCTGCCAGCAAAGGAAAGAATGTCGCTGTCTTCTATCTCGCCGCAGGAGCCTCATCGGAAGGGGGAGAGGGGATGACCGCCCTCTCCGACGCGTTTGCCTCCTCCGGACTCTGCCCTTCCTGCTTCTCCGGGACGGGAGGGGCGCAGACCTGCCCGGTCTGCGGCTACACCCCCGCAGGCGAGAGCGACTGGAACCGCCTTCCCCCCGGAACCGTCCTCAGGGAACGGTACGCCGTGGGCGGTGCTCTCGGTCAGGGAGGGTTCGGCGTCACCTACCTCGGACTGGACCTGCTGCTGCACACCAGGCTCGCCATAAAGGAGTACTACCCCTCGGGGATCTGCGCCCGCAACCCGGAGAGCCGCTCCGTCCGCCATGCCTCCCGGGATCTCGAGGAGGACTTCAAAAAGGGCATGGAGAAGTTCCTCGAGGAGGCCAGGACCCTCGCCCGCTTCGAGGACCACCCCAACATCGTCTCTGTGAAGGACTTCTTCGAGGAGAACGGCACGGCGTACATGGTGATGAACTACGTGGAGGGGAAGACGCTGGGTGAACACCTGAAGGAGCGTGGAGGAAGGATCCCGTTCGACGAGGCGATGGGTATCCTTTCGCCCCTCATGGACGCCCTCGACGAGATTCACGCCTCGGGGACCATCCACCGGGACCTCAGTCCGGACAACATCTACCTCACCCGGTACGGGCAGCCCAAGCTCCTGGACTTCGGTGCGTCCAAGTCGGCCCTGTCCATGATGCAGCAGAGGAGCCACTCCGTGATACTGAAGCGGGGGTACAGTCCTCCGGAGCAGTACCAGAGCCGGGGGCGTCTCGGTCCGTGGACCGACGTCTACGGCATGGCCGCCACGCTGTACCGGTGCGTCACCGGAGAAGTGCCTGCCGACGCCATGGACAGGATGGAGGAGGATATTCTGAAACCTCCGTGCGAAAGCACAGCGCAAATTCCCGGACATGTCGACTCGGCGATAGTCCGCGCACTCTCCGTCTCCGCGAAGAACCGTCCCCAGAGCATGGAGGAGTTCAGGAATATGCTTGGAGGGAGTGAACCCCGGACACCGCCTTCCATACCGGCTCCGCAATCTTCATTTTCTGACACGCCCCGTATGGAATCCCCGTCCTTCCCGCCTCCGCCTGAGGAGAAGCCGCAGCCGGAGCGACGCCCACCCGTCCCGAAAGGGGAGAAAGCTTTCTCCCCCAAGCTTCTTCTTGCGCTGCTGATACCCATAGTGGCTTTTTTCCTCTTCGGAGACGGAGGACGCACCGCGAGCACGGGCAGGAGTCCGAGTCAAAGTGCAAGTCAAAGCCAAAGCCAAAGTGCAAATACCAGTACCACCAGTTCCCCGACCGACCCGGTGCTCCGCAGGGCGCAGGAGGGGGATGCCGAGGCTCAGGCCGCGATGGGAATTCGGTATTATAAAGGCGAGGGTGTCCCGGTTAATGATGCCAAGGCTGTGGAATGGTTGCGGAAGGCAGCGGATCAGGGACACGAGGTTGCACAGGCCGGCCTCGGCTGGATGTACCATTTCGGTCGCGGTGTAGAGCAGGACGACAAGATGGCCGTGGAGTGGTTCCGGAAGGCAGCGGCTCAAGGGCATCCGGATGCGCAGTGCAACCTCGGTTGGATGTACGCAAACGGCCGAGGTGTGGCGCAGGATGACAAGATGGCTGTGGAGTGGTACCGGAAGGCTGCGGCCCAAGGACACGCGGGTGCGCAGAACAACCTCGGCGAGATGTACGCTATAGGCGGCGCTGACAACAAGATGGCTGTTGAGTGGTACTGGAAGGCAGCGGTTCAGGGACTCGCGGCTGCGCAGGGCAACCTCGGTTGGATGTACCATTTCAGCCGCGGTGTGGCGCAGGACGACAAGATGGCTTTGGAGTGGTACCGGAAAGCTGCGGATCAGGGACACGCGGATGCGCAGTTCTACCTCGGCGTGATGTACGCAGAGGGCCAAGGTGTGGCGCAGGACGACAGGATGGCTGTGGAGTGGTACCGGAAGGCGGCGGATCAGGGGCACGAACTTGCGCAGGACTTCCTAGGCGAGATGTACGAAAAGGGCCGCGGTGTTCCCCAAGACTATGCCAAAGCAGAGAAATGGTTCCGCATGTCCGCCGAGCAGGGTGAAGGAGGCGAATCTGCCCAGTTTAGTCTCGGCTTTATGTACTTCGCCGGCCAAGGCGTGCCCGGGAACTATGCCGAGGCGGAAAAATGGTTCCGCAAGGGCGCCGAGCAGGGAGAAGTAAAGGCCCAGTACAACCTCGGCGTGATGTACGAATACGGCCGTGGTGTGGCGAAGGACATGAACAAAGCGGTCGAGTGGTACCGCAAGGCTGCTGCCCAAGGGCACGAAGGGGCGAAATATAGCCTGGAGAGGCTGGGGAAGTAATGAGAAGGCTACGGGCATCAATACAGCCAGCCTGCTTCGCTCTATGTAAGGCTGCGTTTGAAGCAGATTCCGCCGGGCATCGAATCATCCGGCGGTTGCGGACACGTTTTCGAGCAGCACCGAAGAAGATCTGACTCTGCAGGAGGTACGCCATGAACAACCCCCGCAACCATAGTCTCTTCCCGTCTGACCTCTGCCCCTCCTGCTTCTCCGGGTCGGGAGGGGCGCAGACCTGCCCGGTCTGCGGCTACACCCCCGCAGGCGAGAGCGACTGGAACCGCCTTCCCCCCGGAACCGTCCTCAGGGAACGGTACGCCGTGGGCGGTGCTCTCGGTCAGGGAGGGTTCGGCGTCACCTACCTCGGACTGGACCTGCTGCTGCACACCAGGCTCGCCATAAAGGAGTACTACCCCTCGGGGATCTGCGCCCGCAACCCGGAGAGCCGCTCCGTCCGCCATGCCTCCCGGGATCTCGAGGAGGACTTCAAAAAGGGCATGGAGAAGTTCCTCGAGGAGGCCAGGACCCTCGCCCGCTTCGAGGACCACCCCAACATCGTCTCTGTGAAGGACTTCTTCGAGGAGAACGGCACGGCGTACATGGTGATGAACTACGTGGAGGGGAAGACGCTGGGTGAACACCTGAAGGAGCGTGGAGGAAGGATCCCGTTCGACGAGGCGATGGGTATCCTTTCGCCCCTCATGGACGCCCTCGACGAGATTCACGCCTCGGGGACCATCCACCGGGACCTCAGTCCGGACAACATCTACCTCACCCGGTACGGGCAGCCCAAGCTCCTGGACTTCGGTGCGTCCAAGTCGGCCCTGTCCATGATGCAGCAGCGGAGCCACTCCGTGATACTGAAGCGGGGGTACAGTCCTCCGGAGCAGTACCAGAGCAGGGGCCGTCTCGGCCCGTGGACCGACGTCTACGGCATGGCGGCCACGCTGTACCGGTGCGTCACCGGAGAAGTGCCTGCTGACGCCATGGACAGGATCGGCGACGACCCTCTCCTTCCGCCGAGGAGAAAAGGTGCGGCCATGAGCGAATCGGCCGAGGCGGGGCTGATGCGGGGACTCTCCTTTTCCTCCCGGAACCGTCCCCAGAGCATGGGGGAGTTCAGGAATATGCTTGGAGGGAGTGAACCCCGGACACCGCCTTCCATACCGGCTCCGGAATCTTTGTCCTTTGACACGCCCCGAATGGAATCCCCGTCCTCAGAACCTCCGCATGAGGAACGGCCGCAGCCGGAGCGACGCCCACTCGTCCCGAAAGGGGAGAAAGCTTTCTCCCCCAAGCTTCTTCTTGCGCTGCTGGTACCCATAGCGGCCTTTTTTCTCTTCGGAGACGGAGGACGCACCCTGGGTACTTCCAGGAGTCCGAGTCAAAGTGCAAGCCAAAGTCAAAGTCAAAGTGCAAATGCCAGTACCACCAGTTCCCCGTCCGACCCGGTGCTCCGCAGGGCGCAGGAGGGGGATGCCGATGCACAGGTCGCAATGGGACTCAGATATTACCTGGGCAAGGATGCCCAGGTAGACCATGTCAAGGCCGTTGAGTGGTGGAGAAAAGCCGCCGAACAGGGGAACACGAACGGTCAGTATCTTGTAGGCAGGATGTACGCAAGCGGAGAGGGAGTCGCGAAGGACGAGGTCAAAGCTGCCGAATGGTTCCGTAAGGCTGCCGATAGGGGGCATGCTCACGCACAGAATGATCTCGGCGATTTGTACTACTTCGGACGGGGCGTCTCCAAGGATTATGGTACAGCCGCCGTATGGTTCGGCAAGGCCGCGGCCCATGAACACTCGGACGCCCAGTACAGCCTCGGCTGGATGTACGAGCATGGACAGGGACTTCCGAAGGACGAAGACAAGGCTGTTGAATGGTACCGGAAGGCGGCGGCTCAGGGGCACACGGAAGCACAGAAGAATCTCGACCGTCTTCTTGCTGCTTCCAGAGCACAACCGGCACGCCCCACACCTCCGACACCGCAGGAGTTCATCCGCCTCGCCGGGCACGGAAGCGCCGCCGAGGTGAAGAAGGCCATAGAATCGGGAGCGCCTCTCGAAGCCCGCGACGAACAGTACGGGGGCACGCCCCTCATGTGGGCGGCGGCGCAGAACAAGGACCCTGGAGCGATCTCGGTGCTTCTGTCGGCCGGGGCGAACGTGAATGCCCGTGACAGCAACGACGGCACCGCCCTGCTGTGGGCCGCAGGTGCGAACAGGGATCAGGAGGTTCTCTCGCTGCTGATTGCCGCCGGAGCGGATACGGACGCCCGGGACAGGAGCGGGGGCACCATGAGGAGTCTGCTAGAACGCCATTCCCTCGTCACTGAGGCGCAGCGTCTGCTGAACGAGCTGGGGTATGAGGCCGGAATGGTGGACGGAAAGGCCGGATCAAGAACGGCGGCCGCAGTGAAGGCTTTTCAGGGCGACAGGGGCCTTTCCCAGGACGGCAGTGTCTCTCCCGAACTGGTCGCCCAACTTCGGAGAGCAAAGGAGCATGGGCTTACGGCGAAAGAAGCGCCTTCCCCTCGACCGTCGCCTACACTCCCTATCGGTCTAGATTTAGAGAGCCTTGCCCGAAGAGCGAGACAAGGGGATGCGAACGCTCAGGCCAACATCGCCCGAAGAGCAAATCAGGGGGATGCATATGCACAGTTCGCCCTTGCCGAGATGTACAGAATCGGCATCGGTGTGGCGCAGGACTCAAAAATGGCTTTGAAGTGGTGCCGGAAGGCGGCAGATCAGGGACTCCGGGAGGCGCAGTTCGAACTCGGCGAGAGGTACGGATTCGGCCGCGGTGTGGCGCAGGACGACAAGATGGCTGCGGAGTGGTATCGGAAGGCGGCGGATCAGGGGCACGCGTATGCGCAGAACAACCTAGGCTGGATGTACGAAACCGGTCGCGGCGTACAGAAGGACATGAACAAAGCGGTCGAATGGTACCGCAGGGCCGCTGCTCAAGGGAACCAATTGGCGAAAGATCACCTCAAGAGACTGGGGAAGAATACGGCGAAAGTAGCGCCTTCGCCAAAGCCCGTTTCCCCGAAGTCCGCTTCCCCTCGACCGTCGCCTACACTCCCTGCCGGTCTAGAGAACCTTGTCCGAAGAGCGGATCAGGGGGATGCCGAGACGCAGACCAATCTTGGCGTGATGTATCTAAACGGCCGCGGCGTGGCGAAGAACGACAAGACGGCTGTTGAGTGGTTCCGGAAGGCAGCGGATCAGGGGCATGCGGACGCTCAGGCCCGCCTCGGCTGGATGTACGAAAACGGCCGTGGCTTGGCGCAGGACGACAAAATGGCTGTGGAGTGGTACCGGAAGGCGGCGGATCAGGGAGATGCTTTTGCGCAGTGCAACCTTGGTGTGATGTACGAAAACGGCTACGGTGTGGCGAAGGACATGAACAAAGCGGTCGAATGGTATCGCAAGGCCGCTGCCCAAGGGATCACGTTGGCGAACCAGAGCTTGAAGAGGCTGGGGAAGAATTGAAAAACTAGCACCCATCGAACAGCCAGGCCATCCCGCTGCGAGAAAGGCTTCGTTTTAAGCAGATTCCGCCGAGCATCGAATCATCCGTATTTGGGGCATGAGCAGTACTGGAAACCTATAGACTATTGAATTTTTCAACGGTCTTCTGGCCCCAAGCAGTCCAAGGAAAACGTACCTCTTCTGGGGAAGCGAAAATGAAAAACACGGCATATTGTAGCGGAATACACACTCTCTCGGTTAACAGTACCCTGCCCAATAATGCCAGCAGGGCAGAGATTCGAATCCTGGTTAACGGAGCAGTCGTAACTTCCGTTCTCCTCATTGATTTGTTCGTAAATGGGGAACATCCGTCTGCAGAAAAGTGATTCCGTTGCCGTGGAGATTTGCCTAGAGAGAAATGTGTCCTCACGTTCCATGTTTTCATCCGAAAGGTGGAAAGGTTTTCTAACGTAGGGGAAATGGTCCTGATTGATAAAAAAAGAACGGAGGAAAAGTTTGAGATTGCTTTCCCCCCGTTCGTATTCCGGGTACTTATTCAGTTTTTTCCGGAGATGTTGCGCCGCTTGACCATTTCAGCGAGGACCTTATCGGCCACTGTCTTCCAGTCCACTTCCAGCGCGTCGTTAATCGCTTTCAGTTTGGGTGCCAGTTCAGAAGGCGCAAACTTGGACTCATAGTGAGTGGTGGTGTTTTTCATGCCATCATTGGGATCGTGTCCGAGAATTTCGGACGTGTAGACCTTCTCTATCCCGATTGATTTTCCGACGCTTGCGATGGTGTGGCGGAAGGAATGAAACACCTTGACGCCCGTTTGCCCGTTCTGGAATGTTTGGGCTGCGTCTTCGCCCAGTTTTTTTCTGACATAGGTATTCCACCACCTGGCGGCGTTCCGCGAGAAGGAGGCTTTTTTTCCTTGGCTCTTCGCGAATCCCCAGATATTGTCCTTCTTTTTCTTATTTGCCATCAGGAACTGCATGATCCGAACAAGGGGTTCCGGTACCGCAATCGTTCTTTTTGAAGCTTTGTTCTTCACCCTTGTTCCCAATTCGGCATCTCCGTCTATCTGCAGGCACAGGATATCATCGACAGTTATGATATCGTCCCGGCATATCTGCCCGAGTTCTTCCGCCCGGGCGCCCGTCAAGGCCCCGAAGAGAAAGTAGGCCGGTGTGCCGATGGCTTTTCCTCCCTTGAGCGAATCTGTTACGAAGGTGCTGTCGAAAAGCTTCTGCAGGTCATCAGGAGAGTAGGTGAGACGGACAAATTTCTGTTCCTTGTCCGGAAGCACCACTTCTTTCTTCACTATGGAATAGGGGACTTTCAAAGCTTGAGGATAGAAATCGTGGGCCCTCTTCAGGATCATATTCAGCGCGGTGGTCCATTTTTCCACCGTAGCGTTGGAAATCTTCTCCTCTGGTATTTTCCCGCGGAGAAGTTCGTGGGGATCGAGATCCTCCATCTTTTGTCCCTGCCGGGCAGACAGTCGGGTGTTGAAAATGTCCATGAGGTTTGAAAGGTCATCCCTTGTAATTTCGGAAACCTTTCTGCCTTCGCCGAAATAGCGAAGAATGAATTTGAATTTCGACTCAAACTCTCCTCGGGTCTTTTCCGTCCAGCGAACTTCCTTCCGGGCTTTTGATGTAGTCTTCTCGGCAATAATTTCCTGAACGAGCGTTGTGATTTCCGGGTCGTCATAGTCCGGTCCCTCAGCAGAAAGAGGGGGAGTAATCGCCGGAACTGCCGGCAGCACTACCGGTTGTTCAGGTCTGTAGGCAATTTGTACAGATTCCGGCGGAAGAACCCCGTTGAGTTGCATCAGGGCACGGTCGCAATTCGCCAGGGCCCCTGATACGAATTTTTGGGCGATCGACGGGAAATGCCTGTTTGTGTGGGGGATGAGTTTCCGGACGTTGTAAAGGTCGGTAAAAGCTCTGGCCTTGAGTATGTTCCGGAAATTCTTCTTCCGGACGAGGAGATAGAGGGTCAGGTCCTCAACCTCCATGGATATTCCGAGATTGTACCCTTCGACTGTACGGTGGTCGGATGCCAGGAGTTTTTTTTCAAGAAAGGCCCAGTCATTAGCGATGAGAAGCTCCACCATTAAGTCGATCTCTCTTTGAGAAAAGTCCGCTTCAGGTGATTTTTCGGAGGTGACGGGGATGATTCTTCTTTTTCCCTCGAAAAGCTCCCAAAAGTTATTGTGCTGCTTTGTGTCACCGTACACCTCGTTGATCGCTTCCTTTTCCGTCTCTTCGTCGGGAGTCAGATGAAGGGAGTGGTCACGGGCCAGGGCAACCGACTCGACGGAGTCGTCCCAGGAAGGGTTGTACTTGTCGGTGAGAAGCAGGGCTTCCTCATGGAGCAATTTGACTCTTTCGTCTTTTTCTTCAGGCGTGAGATTCATGGGCAGAAAAATCAGTCCGGCGCGAAGGTATTCTCCTCTTTTTCGCGCGAGTTTGAGGTAGGGGGTTTTGAGGGAGAGCCGGATTTCCGATTTGTTCCATAGGAATCGCTCCGTTTTGGGTATGACCCAGCGGAAATAATAAATATTCCCGCGGCGCTCGATGAATGGAACACCAGTTTGTAACACCAAGGGTGCTGTACGCTTTTGGCGCACAGCGTGTATACCGTTTTTCTCTTCTGTTTCCAGTATTAAGGCATGATTAATGGCGGAGAAGGAGGGATTCGAACCCACGGAACCTCGCGGTTCAGACGCTCTCCAAGCGCCCGCCTTCGACCACTCGGCCACTTCTCCGCATGCAACGGCGAACATTATATCACAGCTTTTCAGGATTGCCATACCTGGAAAACCGATTTTTTTGCTGGCGGAGAAGGTGGGATTCGAACCCACGGGGCAGCAAGCCGCCCAATTGATTTCGAGTCAATCCCCTTCGACCACTCGGGCACTTCTCCGCACGGAAAAGTATTATACACGTTCATTTTCGGCTTGCCAAGTGCAAAGGGTTCAGGTTGATTGCCCGAAAAATGAAACCCCGAACACTCTTTTTTTATTTCAAATCCGTTTTTCGACACCCCCTTCCGGATGGAGTATTTTTATCTTCCCTTCGTTCGACAAATAATGCATTTGCTGTTATAGTGATATAAATCTATATTTTGGAAAAACTGTTTCCCATAGGGAAAGGGAGGTTGAAATGGGCAGTCTCGATAAAGCCATGTCCATATTGAAGCATCTGGGAGATCCTCCTTACGAATTCAACCTTTCAGAGCTCGCCTCTTTTGTTGATATCGGGAAAAGCGGCGCTTTCAAAATACTGAAAACCCTCCAGGCCCATAATTTTGTCATCCAGGATTTTCTTACGAAAAAATACCATCTCAGTCCGATCATGATCCGCCTCGGGAATGTGTATGGACGCCTGAAGGGGATCGAAGAAATCATCCGGCCTGTTCTTTCATACATTTCCCGTACGCTTGGAGAGACCACCTACATTACCGTCTGGGAAGGCGACCGGGCGTTTCCGGCCTATAAAAACGTCGTGCGGGGCGGCTGCTACGATGCCGCAGATTTTATCGGGACAAGCATCCCTCTGAATTCCGGAGGATCGGCGATGGTTCTCTGTGCGTACCAGGATGGGGAGCTGATGAGGAAAATTCTGAGTACGGCGGAGCTGGAGAAAAGAACGCCCTTCACGATTATGGACAGGGAGTGTCTGCTGGAGGAGTACGGAAAGATCCGGGAGAGGGGCTATGCCATTGAAGACGAAACGTTCTCCCTGGGGGAGATTACGTTGGCCGTTCCGATTTTCGCCCAGGAAGGCGTTGTCATTGCCAGTCTTGGTCTTTCGGCTCCCAAGCACCACCTTCCGGAGGAAAAAATTCCCGAGTGGATCCATATTCTGAAAAAGGGTGCGGAAGAGATTTCAATCAGTTTCAGATTCAGGCACTAGATGAAGGGAGGGCAGAATACAGGGGATTTCGCGCACTGCGTTTTCCCGCGGAACACACCATTTTTAAAAAAGGAGTGATTCATATGGTAAAGAAGAGCATAGCGTATCGGATGCTGGGTATTTTTATCCTGGGAGCGGTTATCATTTCTGCCGCCATTACACCTTCGTCTGCCAAACCGCTGACGCTGAAAGTGGCCGGCATTTCCGCGCCGGAGTACAGGGGGACAAAATCCCTGTTCGCCATCAAGGAAGTGGTGGAAAAAGAAACCGAGGGGAGGATTATCCTGGATCTTTTCCCGGCCAACCAGCTTGGAGACTATACCCAGGTCTTCGAAGAAATCCGGCGGGGGACCATAGAGATGGGACTTATCTTCCTTCCCAGCCAGTTCGACCTGATGCTGGAGGTCGGGTCTCTCCCGTTCCTTGCCGGGACGGGTGAAGGAATGCAGAAGCAGCTTTCCCCCGGGTCGGTGGTCTATGACATTATAGAGAAATCCCTTGATAAATTGGGCGTCAATCTTCTTCGGATCTACGGTGACGGTTTTGTGGGCGTCGGCCTCGCGAAGGAGCCCGCGAATCCCCTCAGGGCAGGCATGCCCAAGGACGCCATGATCCGCGTCGCCCCCCTGGCCGTGTACAAAGAAACCGCCGAGGACCTCGGCTTCCGCACCACGTCCATTCCCTACGCCGACACATACAGCGCCATCCAGACCGGGGTCTGCGACGGATGGATCGGCGGATCATCCCAGATCAACTACCTGAGCTTCCGGGACGTGATCAAATTCTACGTTCCCTATAACTGCCTGTTCGACCAGACGGCCTACATCGTGGGCAAAAAGGTGTGGGACCAGATTTCCGAAGCCGACCAGAAGGTCATCGTGAAGGCCGTGAACGAGCAGGCGGACAAGAGCTTCGCAGACAGCAAGGCTGAAGATCTGGAGTTCCAGCAGAAGCTGGCCGATTTCGGCGTCAAGATCATTCCCATCCCCGAGAAGGAGATGGCCGAACTCGCCGAAACCATACGGAGCACCACGTGGCCCAAACTGGAGAAGACCTACGGCAAAGAAACACTGGACAAAATAAAGGAATCGCTGCAGTAACACACTCTTCGGGTCGGGCAGCCTGTGCTGCCCGGCCCGCCTGGAGGGATCCCCATTGAGGTTTTTGGACGCAGTCAAAAATTCCCCCGCCTGGAAGTTAGTTCTCTGGCTGCAGCGCGCCCTTCTGGTGCTGAGCAGTCTTTTCGTCGTCCTTATCATGTGCGTGACCGTGCTGCTTCGGTACGTATTCAAGTCGGACCTTTTCGGTATGGAAGAAATCGTGGTCATCGCGGCGTTCTGGCTCTATTTCATGGGAAGCTCCTATGGGGTCTATGACCAGAGCCACGTGAAGGCGGACATCATTCCCCAGCTTCTTCCTCCCAGGGGAAGAGCCCTGCTTGCGGTTGTTATGGACCTGACCATGGCGGCCCTGTGCATCCTGTTCACCGTTTGGGCCGTGGACATGGTGCTGTACAGCATCGAATGGATGCCCCGGACGACAGGGCTGAGGATACCGGTGTTCATTTCCCAGTCGTCGGTGCTCGCCGGCTACGCGCTCATGTCCCTGTATGCCGTGGTCCATTTTTTCGACGGTCTTTTCAGGTTCTTGTCCGGAGCGCAGCAGAGAACATCCTGAACTGAGTCTGCCCCGGTCAGGCCCCGGAGGAAAAAAGGGCGGGCCGCGGCCGAAATCTGGAGGAAACGCCTATGGCAATTACCATTGCACTTTTGCTTATTATCATTACCCTTCTTCTCGGGCTGCCGGTTCCTTTCTGTTTTATGCTTTCCACCACGTTCATGGTGATAACCCACGGCTACGACCCGTCGTTCCTTCTTCCCTACGGGTTCAGCCAGATGAGCTCCATAGTGCTTCTCGCCATCCCTCTGTTTATCATGGTCGGCGGAATGATGGACAGGGGAGGCATCGGCACGTCCCTTGTGAATTTCGTCGATGTGTTCGTCGGGAGGGTAAAGGGAGGCCTGGGAGTCGTGGCAGTGGTCTCCTGTGCGGTGTTCGGGTCCATCTCCGGAAGCTGCGCCGCCACCCTTTCGTGCATCGGCTCCATCATGTTTCCCCGCCTCCGCGAAAACGGCTACCCCATGGGTCACAGCGCCGCCCTGGTGTCCTGCGCGGCCCCCCTCGGCCTTCTGATCCCCCCCAGCTCCCAGATGATCCTGTTCGCGTGGGTGGGGCAGCAGTCGGTGCTTGCGTGCTTTCTTGCCACCGTGGGGCCGGGGATCGTGCTCATGATCCTTCTCAGCATTCTGAACCTCATTATGCTCAGGAACGACCCCAACATAAACGTGGCTCCGAAGATCACCTTCCAGGAAAAGATCGAGCTTCTTGGAAGCCGGGGGAGAAAGGCGGTCCCCGCCCTTTTCATGCCTGTGATCGTGCTCGGCGGCATTTACGGCGGCATCATGACCCCCACCGAGGCGGCCGCTGTTGCTGTTCTGTACTCCATACCGGTGGGATTCCTGATCTACAGGGGGCTGAACCGGAACAACTTTATCGAGGTGATCATCGAGACTGCGACGACCACAGGCGTCGTTATGCTCATGATGTACTGCATCATGATGCTGAGCCGGATTTACGTTCAGGAGCGGCTGCCTGCCATGATCATAGCCTTCCTCACGGCGATTTCCAGCAACAAGTACGTGATCATGCTCATGATCAATATTTTCATGATCATCATCGGAATGATCATGGACGACGTGAGCGCCATGCTGCTGTGCACGCCCATACTGCTTCCCGTGGTGGTGTCCCTCGGGATACACCCGATCCACTTCGCGGCGATCATAGGGACCAACCTGGGACTGGGAAACGTGACTCCGCCCACTGCGCCCACCCTCTATTTCGGCGGACGGATGGCGAAGACGCCCGTCTCACAGATGATGAAGCCGGCAATGATATTTATAGTGTTTGCCTGGCTTCCCACGCTTCTGGCCGTCACGTACATTCCGGAGCTCGCACTCTGGCTTCCCCGGCTTGTGCTCGGCGGCAGACTATAGGAGGTTTTGTCATGACTGGAATGGAGTACCTGGGGAACAAACCCGTCGCGGTCCTCGGAGGAGGAGCCACGGCCAGGGGCCATGCCGCGTGCACGGCCCTTGCCGGCAGGGAGGTTCGCCTCTATGAGCTTCCCGGCTTTTTCGACGGCCTCGGGTGCATAGCGAAGAACAGGGAGATCCGCGTCAGCGGAAAACAGGAAAGCCTGTACGGATTCAAGCGAGAGGGGCTTGCGAAGATCGACGTGGTCACCAGCGACATGAAGAAAGCCGTGGAGGGAGCAGGGATTGTGATCATCAGCTTCCCGGCAGTGGGGTACAGGGCTTTTCTCGAAAAGCTCATCCCCTGCCTGGAGGACGGAATGGTTATCCACTTCACTACGGCGAACTTCGGTTCTCTTCTTTTCCGCAAAATGATGCGGGAAGCGGGATGTGATAAAAAGGTCATCGTGGGGGAGTGGAGCAGCCAGCCCTACGGCATCCGGATAAAAATGGCCGGAGGGGAACAGATGCCGGAGGTGAGCGTCAACTACTGGGCCATAAGCCTCCGGGGAGCCGCGCTGCCCATGACCGACCAGGACGCCTTTTTCGCGTCAAAGGAGTGTGTGCCTTCCCTGGATTCGGTGGTTCATCCCGTCCGGGGCGATACGATAGCGGACATCGGGTTCAGCAACGTGAACCCCATTCTGCACTGTCCGGGAACCATCCTGGGCGTGGGCGCCATGGAAAACTGGGGTGTGGTCTACGGTGAGAACAAGTACGATTTCTCCATCTACTCCCATGCCTACTGTCCGTCCATTTCGCGGGTGCAGCTTGCCCTGTACCGGGAGGAATGCGCCATTGCGGACGCCATGGGTGTGGGAATCCAGGATTTCCCCGAGAAGGCCTTTTTCTCCCGGTCGAATATTCTCGGGGCCGAGCACATGGGAGAGAAGTTCGAGGTCCCTTTCAATGAGCAGTACACCCTTGCTCTGGGTACGGGACCCTTTACGATCCACAACAGGTACATCACGGAGGATATTCCCGTGGGGTGCCATATTTTCAGCGAACTGGCCAAAAAATTCGGCGTGGATGTGCCGGTAATCGAATCGATGATAACCCTGGCCTCCGTAATGACGGGAACGGATTTCCGGAAAACGGGTGTTACCCTGGAAGATCTCGGAATTGCCCATATGGACAGGCAGATGCTGAATGCCTATCTGAGGGAAGGTGTCTATTCGGAGTGACGTTCCCGGGAAAGGCGAAGAAAATGAACAGATATGAAGACAGCGTACTGTACAGGCTTCTTACCGATCTTGTGAAATTCAGAAGCGTTTCCCCTTCACGGGAAGGGGAAAACAGAATTGCGCGGTTTATCTTCGAAACTCTTTCGGCGCAGCCCTATTTCCGAAGGCACTCTGAAGATGTCCGCCTTCTGCCGCTGGAGAACGATCCTCTCGGCAGACATTTCGTCTTCGCCGTGGTGAGGGCGCAGGAACCCACTGCCGATACGGTGCTGCTGGCCGGGCACATGGACGTGGTGGGGGTTCAGGCATGCGGTTCCCTCGCTCCATTTGCGTTTGATCCGGAGGAATATACGGAGAGGATCCGGGCTGCGGATATTTCCCCGGAGGTACGGAAAGATCTCGAGACCGGGGAGTGGCTCTTCGGGCGGGGCGTCGCCGATATGAAGAGCGGGCTCGCCGGCGGAATGGACCTGGTGATGCGGGCTGCCGGGGATGGCGGCTCTCCCGGGGCGAACATTGCCCTTCTCGCCGTTCCCGACGAGGAGAACAATTCGAGCGGCATGCTGTCCGCAGCGTCTTTCCTGGCCCGTTTCCAGAAAGAAGAAAAGGTGCGGTTCCTGGCCTGCATCATGCTTGAGCCCACATTCGCCGCCGGGGAGGAGGCGAAGCCTTCGATGTACCTGGGGAGCATCGGAAAGATCAATCCTTTTTTCTTCTGCGCGGGAAAAGAGACCCACGTGGGGGAATACTACGAGGGATTCAGTGCCGCCCCGGTCCTCTCCCACATCAACCTCATGCTCGACGGCAGCCCGGAATATGCGGACTCGCTGTTCGGAAGGTCCTATCCTCCCTTCGGATGCATGCGGCAGACGGATCTCCGCCGGGAGTATTCCGCGACCATCATGACCCGCGGTTTCGCGTTTTACAGCTACCTGACGGCAACCCGGCTGCCCGGCCAGATTCTCTCGGAGATGCGGGCCATAGCCGCCGAGGCCCTTGACCGGTCCATCAGCCGGTACCGGAAGAACGCCGAAGCGTTCTCTTCTCTGGACGGATCCGGAAATCCCCCGAAGACCTGGACCCCTCAGGTGATGGATTTCGAGGACCTGTCGCGGAGGGCGGAGGATTTGCTTGGGAATAATTTCACTCCGTTTGTCGAGGAAACCCTTGCGTCCGCCCCCGAAGACGCCGACGAGCGGGGCCGGGCGATCGAACTGGTAGAGGCCATGGTTGAACAGTGCGGCCTCGCGGGCCCCCTGGTGGTCGTAGGCTTCCTTCCGCCGTGGTACCCCCACAGAAGCAGCCTCGGAGATTCAGAGGGCGAGCGCGCTGCCGCATGGGCGGCAGGAGAGACGGTTCGGGAGGCAGAGATCCGTTTTGGTGAAACGCTGCAGCTTCGCCCCTTCTTTGAGGGCGTTTCCGACCTGAGCTACTGCGGCTTTCAGGGATCTGCCCCGGAAATGGATGTTTTCGCGCGCAACATGCCGGGCTGGGGGAAGCTGTACAGCCTTCCCACAGAGGCTCTTGCCGAGCTCGACATCCCGGTGCTGAACCTCGGCCCCCTCGGCAGGGATGCCCACAAGAACACCGAGAGAATTCATCTCCGGTATGCCATGGAAGTGTTTCCCCATCTTCTGGAGTTTCTCGTGAAAAGGATCATCGAAAAAAGCCGTACCGGGGTCTGAAGTTTATTCGCCCCGGGCCCGATATCAGTATGCCCCTGCCGGCAGGCGGGGGCATGCGTTAATTCTGTTCGTTGTGATAGAGCTTCCGGTGTTCCCTGAACAGGGCGTAGTGTTTTTTGAGCATGTCCGGAATGGGAAGATTGTAGGGGCATTTCGGCAGGCAGGCGCCGCATTCCACGCACCGGGGAATCGTCTCCAGAGCCTTTGTCACGTACCCGCAGGCCACCCGGGGCGACATGCGGGATGCAAGCAGCTGATAGGTCATGCCGAGGGTGATGGAAACGCCGTGGGGGCATGGCTGGCAGTACTCGCACCTGCGGCAGAACTCCTTTCCCAGGGTGTCCGCTATGGATTCCATGGCCCTGCGGTCTTCTTCGCTCACGGTGTTGGGAGATTCGTAGAATGACGACACCTGGTCCACGGATTCCACCGAGTCGCAGCCGGGAATGGGCAGTACGTACGGGTGGGATCTCAGGAACTTGAAGGCGAGGGACGCGTCAGTGATGGCCCCTCCCGCGAAAGGTTTCATGGCGATGAAGGCGAGTCCCGTTTTCTGGGCGAGGGGGAGAAGGGACTCCGCAGCTCCCGTTTCGATGAAATTGAAGGGAAACTGGATGGAGACGAATTCGCCCGTGGAGATGGCCTTCAGAGCCGTGGGGATTCCGTGGGACGTGATGCCGATAAACCGGACCTTCCCCTGCTGCCGGGCCTCCAGGGCGGCGTCGAGGGCCCCGCCGGGAGCGATGATGGCCTGCCAGTCCTTTTCCTGGACAACCTGGTGGAACTGGAAGAGATCTATATAATCGGTTTTCATCCGCTTCAGGCTGAGCTCAATGTGCTCTGTCACGCCTTTTCCGTCCCGGTTTTTGCTCTTCGTGGCGATGAAGATTTTCTCCCGCACGCCGGACAGCGCCGATCCGAATTTCTCTTCGCTTCCCTCATAGGAATTCGCTGTGTCAAAAAAGGTGATTCCCCTGTCATAGGCCCTTTTGAGGACCCGCACCGCATCTTCCGTTGTGAGCCTGATGATGGGGATGCCGCCGAAACCGAGTTCTGAAACGATGGCGCCTGTGCTGCCGAATGGAAGGTAGCGCAAGGATATCAGCTCCTTCATTAAGGACAAGATTTCTTAAGGATACCAGAGATTCGGCTTTTCATTGAGGGGAACCTGTCAGTAAAAGGACACCAACAGGAAAAGGCTCCTCCTGTGCCGCAGGAGGAGCCCTTTTCCCATGGTTCCGGTTCGGTCGGGCTTGTGGCTCCTACCGTCCGCTCCATCGCCTGGTGAGAGCCTTCTCCGCTTCCACCGCAAGGAACACGGCACAGCCGATGGAGAGGGGGATCAGCCAGTGCCGCGCCAGAAGCGGCGCAGAACCGAACCAGGTATTCATGAACGGGGCATAGACAAAAACGAGCTGCAGCACCAGCAGAATCCCCGTAGTCATCCACACTGCGCGGTTCGCGAAAAGCCGCCCTGCCGAAATGCTGGATTCATCAAGGTAGCGGCAGTTGAAGAGGTAGAAGATCTGGCCGAAGACCAGGGTGTTCACTGCGAGAGTCCGTGCGAGATCCAGGGGCATGCCGATCCTTTTTTCGAACAGGAAGACCCCTATGGCGGCTCCTCCCACCAGGAGAGAAACGAAGGCAATCCGCCAGAGAAAATTGCCGCCGAGAATCGAGGCGGCGGGGTCCCTCGGCGGGCGCTTCATGACACCGGGTTCGGCGGGTTCGAAGGCCAGGGCAAGGGCCAGGGTGACCGCCGTGACCATATTCACCCAAAGTATCTGCACCGGCGTGATGGGAAGCACAAGACCGAAGGCCACCGCTGCAAGGATGACAAAAGCTTCGGCGCCGTTCGTGGGAAGAATGAAGATGATCGCCTTCCGGAGGTTGTCGTAAATGGTCCGGCCTTCTTCCACGGCTCTTTCTATGGTGCTGAAGTTATCATCGGCCAGCACGATGTCAGCCGCCTCCTTGGTGGCTTCGGTGCCCTTGATGCCCATGGCGATGCCCACGTCGGCCCGTTTCAGGGCAGGGGCGTCGTTGACGCCGTCTCCCGTCATGGCTACCACTTCTCCGTTCGCCTGGAGGGCCCTGACGAGACGGAGCTTGTGTTCCGGGCTGGTACGGGCGAAGATGTCAACCTCTCTGACAAGCTCCCTGAGCTCTTCATCCGAGGCTTTCTCAAGCTCGTCGCCTGTTGCGGTCCTGCCGCCGTTCCCTATGCCCATTTCCCGTCCTATGGCCGAAGCGGTGCCTGCATGGTCACCTGTAATCATCTTGACCCCTATGCCGGCCGTCCGGCATAGGGCGACCGCCTCGACAGCCTCGGGCCGCGGAGGATCGATGATCCCGGCGAGGCCTATAAACGTCAAGTCCGCTTCTATGTCCCCGTGCTTGAGCCCGTTTTTGCCGTCATCGGCTTCTTTTCGTGCTGCGGCAAGGACCCGCAGGCCCCTGCCGCTGAGTTCTTCAATTTTTGCTTCCCAGAAACGCCTGTCGAGGGGCTCCTTTTTCCCTCCGTCCGCCGCCTGGGTGCCGCACCTGTCCAGGAGACGGTCAGGAGCCCCCTTCACCAGGATCACCGTTTTTCCGTCAGGAGTGCTGTTCAGTGTTGCCATGAACTTGTTTTCCGATTCAAAGGGAATGACGGCCTTCCGTTCATAGGCTGCCGGGTCGAAGCCCGCCTTCGCGGCAAATGTACGGAGGGCGCCTTCCGTGGGTTCTCCCGTCACTTTCCAGAAGCCGTCCTCTTGCGAAATATGGGAGTCGTTGCAGACCGCCATGATCTCCACGAGATCCCGGAGGCCTTCCTCCCCGTCAAGGGCGGCGGGATTCCCATCCAGGGTGATGTGGCCTTCGGGCTGATATCCCGATCCCGAAACGTCGTAGACTGCCCGCCGGACCACGGCATGCTTTACCGTCATTTCGTTTTTTGTCAGGGTTCCCGTCTTGTCGGAGCAGATGACCGTCACTGAACCGAGGGTTTCGACAGCATTCAGCTTCCTGGTGATCGCGTTTCTCGAGGCCATGCGCTGGACCCCGAGGGCAAGGGTTATGGTTAGCACGGCAGGCAGCCCCTCGGGGATGGCAGCCACGGCAAATCCTATGGAGGAAAGAAAAAGTTCCCCCGTGGTGTAATCGTGGAGCATCCTTCCGGCAAACCACATGGCGACGGCCATAACTACGATCACCGCAGAAAGGATCTTTCCGAAGCGGTCCATCTGCCGGGTGAGCGGAGTGGCGAGGGTTTCCACTTCGGAAATCATGGTGCTGATCCTTCCTATCTCGGTTTCTGAGCCTGTGGCTGTGACCACTCCCGTTCCGCGGCCGGCGGTTACCATGGTTCCGGAAAAGGCCATTCCGTGCCTGTCTCCGAGGCCTGCATCCGGCTCCACCGGGTCCTGATTTTTTTCAGCAGGGAGTGATTCTCCGGTAAGAGCCGATTCCTCTATGCTGAGGCTCACAGCCTCAAGAAGGCGGATATCGGCGGGAACCCTGTCCCCTGAACGAAGGCGGACAATATCTCCGGGCACCAGGTTCTCCGCGTTTTCCTCCACCCAGTCGCCTTCCCGGCGGACATGGGCGGAGACGGAGAGCATTTTCCGGATTCCCTCAAGGGCTTTTTCCGCTTTTCCTTCCTGCAGAAAGCCTATTACTGCGTTGATGACCACCACGCCCAGGATGACGCCGGTATCGGTCCAGTGGCGGAGGAGGGCGGTGATAACGGCGGAAGCCAGCAGGACATAGATGAGCGTATCGTGAAAATGTCTGAAAAAACGCTTCAGGAGACCGTCTTTTTCCGGCTCCGGAAGGCGGTTCGGGCCCAGGTCTGCCAGCCTTTCCGAGGCTTCCTTTTTTGAAAGGCCTTCCCGGGAGGACTTCAGTTTTTCCAGAATCTCCTCACCCGGCAGAGAATGGGGCATATCAACCAGAAAACTGCTTTTTTCATTTTTTGTCATGGGGGCTCCTTTTCTTTTCAGGGAAAATAAATGGAACCCCGCAAGCTTCCGGGATTCCATTTATTTTCCCTGGGTTTGATTTGCTAAGCCTTTGCCACTACGGGACAGAAAACCTCTGCCATCTTCTCGAGAGCCGCGTCGATCTCGGCTTTGGTGATGACAAGGGGAGGAGCGAACCGGATGATCCAGTTGTGGGTCTCCTTGCAGAGAAGGCCTTTTTCCTTGAGGGCGGTGGTGTAAATCCTCGCCTTGCCCGCAGATTCGTGAAGCACCACGCCGATGAGAAGGCCTTTTCCCCTGACCAGCTTGATCTTGGGGGAGTTCAAAGCACGGATGCCCTCCATGAAATAGGCTCCAAGTTCTGCGGAGCGTTCAGCCAGCTTTTCCTCGACAAGGACGTCGATGGAAGCGGATGCCACGGCGCAGGCAAGGGGGTTTCCTCCGAAGGTCGAGCCGTGGGTTCCGGGAAGAAACACTCCCAGCACGTCCTTGTCGGCCGCGATGGCAGAAACCGGCATCACCCCGCCGCCCAGGGCCTTGCCCATGATGATGATGTCGGGGTTGATTCCTTCATGCTCGAAGGCAAAGGTTTTTCCGGTGCGGCAGAACCCGGTCTGGATCTCGTCTATCGCAAGCAGGAGGTTGTTCTTCCGGGCGATGGACTCCAGTCCCTTGAGGAATCCATCTCTCGGCACGACCACGCCGGCCTCTCCCTGGATGGGTTCCACGAGAATCCCGACCGTATTTTTATTCACTGCCTTTTCCACCGCTTCGAGGTCGTCGTAGGGTACGATGACGAATCCCGGGGTGAAGGGTCCGTAATTGTCCTTTGCGTCGGGATCGACGGAGAAGGATATGATGGTGACCGTTCTTCCGTGGAAATTGTCGGCGAAGACGATGATCTCGGCCTTGTCCTTTTCAACGCCCTTGACCATGTAGCCCCATTTCCTCATGGTCTTGATGGCCGTTTCGACGGCTTCCGCGCCGGTGTTCATGGGGAGGATCATTTCTTTCCCCGTAAGCGCCGAAAGCTTCTGTGCGAAGAGGGGCCACTTGTCGTTGAAGAATGCCCTCGAGGTGAGCGTGAGGATGTCTGCCTGGTCCTTGAGTGCTTTGATGATCTTCGGATGCCGGTGGCCCTGGTTCACTGCCGAGTATGCCGAGAGCATATCCATGTAACGGCGTCCTTCCGGGTCTTCGACCCAGATGCCTTCAGCCTTTGAAATTACGACTTCCAGCGGATGGTAGTTGTGGGCGCCGTATTCATGCTCCATTTTCATCAGTTCATCTGATGTGTAACGGGTCATCATGTCACCTCTTTCCGAGATTTCGATTCTTCGCTCCTGAAGTTCATTCGTTTTGTTTTTTATGGAAAGCAGTTCATTACGGGAACGAAAAGAATCCTGTACTATTCTCGCCCAAGGAGCCTTTTTTTTCAAGGTATGGATTCAGGGCGGAAAGTACTGACTTCTCAGGGGGAAGAGGGGCGAAAGTGGTGTAGCGGATGTCCTTTTTTGATATACTCATTGAAAAAGGCGTATTGCGCAATTTGTATTCCCTTTGAAAGGAGGGTACAGCTTATAGCGTAAAGGTGTTCTGTGTCCCATATTTTTCTGAAGGGAGTTGGTTTTGCATGAGTAAGATGTCCCGGATACTGGTTTTTTCGGTTCTCTTCGTATTTTTGGCCTCGGCTGCCTTCGCGGCCTTCCCTGAAAGAAGCGTTTCCGTCGTCTGCCCCTGGGGAGCGGGCGGCGGCACTGACAGGCTGACCCGCTTCATGGCGGCTCAGCTCGAAAAGGAGCTCGGCAAGCCTTTTCCCGTCACGAACAAGACGGGCGGGAACGGTGCTGTGGGCCATTCAGCAGGAGCCTTTTCAAAGCCGGATGGATACACGATCACCATGGTGACCCTGGAGCTGGCCACCATGCACTGGATGGGGCTTACCGAGCTCACCTACGCTGATTTCGACTACGTGATCCAGCTGAACCAGGACCCCGCCGGGGTGATGGTGAAAGCGGACGCCCCCTGGAAGAACCTCGGTGACCTTCTGGAAGCGGTGAAGGCAAATCCCGAGAAGTTCAAGTTCTCCGGAACTGCTGCCGGCGGAGTCTGGGACCTTGCAAGGATAGGAATGCTCGACAAGGCCGGAATCCCTGTCAATGCAGTCAGCTGGATCCCCACGACGGGAGCGGCCCCCTCCATCATCGAGCTTCTCGGAGGTCACGTGGAAGTCATCACCTGCAGCCTTCCCGAAGCGGCTTCCCAGATTGCGGCCGGGGAAATACGGCCCCTGGCCATTATGGCCGATAGCCGGGACTCCGCCTTCCCGGATGTTCCGACACTGAAAGAAAGCGGAATCGACTGGTCGGCCGGAACGTGGCGGGGCTTTGCCGTCCCGAAGGGCACGCCTGCCGAAGTAATCGATGTTCTGTACAATGCCATGAAAAAGATTACCGATTCCGATGAATACAAGGAGTTCATGAGCAAGAACGGCTTCGGCGTACTTGTCCGCGGTCCGAAGGAGTTTGCCGAATTCGCCCGACAGCAGGACACTGACCTGAAAAACGTCATGGAGCTGGGCGGATATCTTAAAAAATAGTACCTTTACAAGGGAAAGCACCCCGCCGCATTCCGGCGGGGTGCCCTTTCTTCCGGAGGCTGTCAATGAAAAAAACTCTGAGAATACTCTTCGGCGTATCTTTGGTCCTTGTTTCCCTGTGGGTCATCCGTACCAGTTCCACCTTTCCCGAGGCAGTTTCGGCCGGAAAGAAAATCCCCGGCCCGGCTTTTTTTCCGGTGCTTCTTTCCGTGGTGCTGATCCCGTGCGGGCTTCACCAGGCGGTTTCGGCCCTGAGGTCCGGGACGGAAGCCGCCGGCAGGAGATGGGGTTCCGGAGCGGCCAACGGGGCGATCGTCATTCTGTCCCTTGTCGTGTATGTTCAGCTGATGCAGTGGATGGGATATGCCCTTTCCACCTTTATTTTTTCCATGTTCCTTCTTCTCCGTCTCAGGGTAGGCGTGCTGAAAGCTCTTGCGGTGACAATTATTACGGTGGTTTTTATTCTTCTTGTCTTCGGCCGTCTTTTTCAGATACAGCTCCCTCTCGGAGAGCTGGGAATTCCATGGTAGGAGGGGCCTGAAATGTTCGAGGAAATACTCGCGGTTTTCCGCCCCGCCATACTCTTTCCATGGCTCCTTTCCATGGCCTTCGGCGTCCTTATAGGAGGCACCCCCGGCCTGACGGCCACCATGGGTGTGGCCCTCATCATACCGGTAACCTATTACATGGAACCTCTCGCAGGAATGGCCATGATTCTCGGCGTGTCCTTCACGTCCATATTCACCGGGGACATACCGGCAACCCTGCTTCGAATTCCCGGAACCCCTGCTTCAGGAGCGGCCACACTTGACGGCTACGAACTGACCAAACAGGGCCGCGGCATGGAAGCCCTCTCCCTGGATCTGCTCTGTTCCGCCATAGGAGGTTTCATAGGTATTCTTCTTCTCATGGCGGTCGCTCCTCCGCTGGCAAAGTTTGCCCTTAAATTCACCAATTTCCAGTATTTCTGGCTCGGAATCTTCGGGCTGAGCATGAGCGCCGTTCTGAGCGCAGGAAAGCCCCTCAACGGCGTTTTGTCCGCGACGCTGGGGCTTCTCGTTTCCACCGTCGGAATGGATATCACCACGGGACTCCCGCGGTTTACCGGAGGAAACATGGAACTGCTGGAGGGGATCGGCTTTATTCCCGCCATGGTGGGGCTCTTCGGTCTCTCCGAGGTGCTCAAGAACGTGGGAGACGCAAAGCTCCTCGGAGAAAGCAGCATTCCCGAATTCGGACGCATCTCCCTTTTGGGAACCCTGAAGATCATTCTCAGAAACAAAATGACCGTTTTGAAGGCCTCGCTCCTGGGCACGTGCGTCGGAGCCCTTCCCGGAGCCGGAGCGGACATTGCGGCCTGGGTGGCCTACGGCATGGAGAAAAAGACATCCAAAAATCCGGAGGAATTCGGGAAGGGATCCATAAAGGGAGTCATTGCCCCTACGAGCGCCAACAACGCGGCCCTGGGAGGAACGTGGATTCCGGCCCTTGTTTTCGGTGTACCCGGAGATTCCATTACGGCCATCGTCCTCGGAGCCATGCTCATGTACGGGCTGAGGCCGGGACCGCTCATTTTCCAGGAGAACCTGAAACTCGTTCACGGTATTTTCGCGGTCGGACTGATTTCTCAGCTTTTCCTCATTCCGGTGGGGCTCATAGGAATCCGGGTTTTTGGAAAGATACTGAGAATGCCCCGGAATATCGTCATGGTCATCGTGCTCATCTTCTCCGTCATCGGATCCTACGCCATCAGGAACAGTTTCTTCGACATCTATATCATGGCGGCCTTCGGCGTTGCCGGTTTTTTCTTTGAATACCTCGATATTCCCCTGCCGCCCCTCATTCTCGCCATCATCCTGGGGCCGATGATAGAGGACAATCTCAGGGTCGGGCTCATCAAAACCCACGGAGGGCTCGGTGAATTCATCTTCGACCCGATTTGTCTCACGCTGATTTTTCTCATCCTTTTTGTCTTTTTCGGAGGCCCTGTCATGAAATTCTTCAGGAGGAAAAAAGGGGAGTAGCTTTTCTTTCCCGTTTATGGCGCATGCCCGGGGAAAAGATACCAGGGATAATTCGTTCTGCTGCTCAAGATTCCCTTCGGGGAATCTTTTTTTCTATTTCGTCTCTTCTTTGCATTATTGCATTATCCATAGCATGTGCTATCATGCTAAAGCGTTTGATCAAAACGATTCTACGGAAAAGAATTCCTTCAGGGGTTTTCCATAACTGAAAAGAAAAAGGAGTTTTTGACTGACATGACGGCATTTCTCGAACAATTCTCCCTCGCCGGAAAAACAGCGGTGGTGACCGGTGCGGGCCGCGGCCTTGGGAAAGGGTATTCGCTGGGACTTGCTGCTGCAGGCGCCGCTGTGGTGTGCGCTGATATCGACGGTTCAGCCGCCGGAAAAACAGCGGAGGAGATCCGCCTCTCCGGCGGAAGGGCCGAAGGCATCCGGCTTGACGTGACGAAGCCCGCCGAGGTTCAGGAGTGTTTCCGCTCGGCGGCGGAAAGGCTGGGAAGCCTCGATATCCTTGTGAATAACGCGGGTGTGGAAGAGATCAATGATTTTCTTTCAGTGACGGAGGAACAGTACGACAAGATCATGGCCGTCAACCTCAGGGGCGTTTTTTTCTGCGCCCAGGCGGCGGCCAGGATCATGGCGGAGCAGGGGCGGGGAAAAATAGTGAACATAGGGTCTCTCGGCAGCGCCATCGGCCTTGCGAAATCCGCCGTGTACTGCGGTACCAAGGGCGGAGTGGTGCAGATCACGAAGACCATGGCCATAGAACTGGCACGGTCGAACATCCAGGTGAACGCCATGGGGCCGGGGTACTTCAGGACCCCCATGACCGAGCCCTTCTTCCTTGACCCGGAACACAGGAAGTGGATAGAGGAACGCATTCCGGCCGGTCGGGTGGGCACTGCAGAAGACCTTCTGGGAACGCTCGTGTTTCTCTGCAGTTCGGCCTCGGACTATCTCACCGGGCAGATTATCTATATTGACGGCGGCTGGCTCGCGAGCTGAGCTTCCGGAAGGAGCAGGAAAATGATCGTTTTCAAGGAAGCGGAAATAAGCGGAGCGACGGAAACCGCCTCGGTCGAAAAGACGGTACGGGATATCCTCGATGCCGTCCGGTCGGGAGGCGACGAGGCCGTACGAAATTACACGGAGAAATTTGACGGGTTCCGGCCCGCTTCACTGCGGGTTGAAGAAAAAACTGTCAGGGAAGCCTACGGAAAGGTGGCCCCGGAAACGGTGGAGACCCTGCAGTTTGCGGCCCTGAGAATCCGCGACTTCGCCCTGAAGCAGAGGGAATGCATGAAAGAACTCCGCTGGGAGATATCCCCCGGCGTTGTCCTCGGCCATCGTCTGATTCCGGTGGCTTCGTGCGGATGCTATGTGCCTGCCGGGAGGTACCCTCTTCCGTCGTCGGCACTCATGTCGGCTATTCCGGCTAAGGTGGCGGGGGTGAAGCGAATAGCGGCCTGTTCGCCTGCGAGCAGGGGGCAGGAGGGGATTCACCCTGCCGTCCTCGTGGCCATGGATATTGCCGGCGTTGACGAAATCTACTGCATGGGCGGTGCCCAGGCAGTGGGAGCCCTCGCCTTCGGCACGGAAACCCTGAAACCGGTGGATATTATCGCCGGGCCCGGAAATCGGTATGTTACTGAAGCAAAGCGCCAGGTGAGCGGATCGGTGGGAATTGACATGCTTGCCGGGCCGAGCGAGGTGGTCATCATTGCCGACGGGTCGGCAAACCCCGAATGGGTGGCGGCGGACGCCCTTGCCCGGTGCGAACACGACCCGAACTCGTGGACGGTTATCGTGACCACCAGCAAGGAACTCGCGGAGAAGACGTCCGGAGAGATCCTCAGGCAGGCGGAGATCCTCCCCACGGGAAAACTCGCCCTCGAAGCGTGGAGAAACAACGGAAGGATACTGCTCGCCGATTCCCTGGAGGAAGCAGTGACAATCACCGACGAGATCGCCCCGGAACACCTCCAGGTAATGACTGAAAACAGCGGGGAAACGGCGGAGAAGCTGAATAATTTCGGCTCCCTCTTCATCGGCCCCTATGCCCCCGTAGCCTTCGGGGACTATGTTTCGGGCCCGAACCACATTCTGCCCACCGTCCGCTGCGCACGGTTTTCCAACGGCGTGTACGCGGGAACCTTCATAAAGGTCAGCTCCTACCAGGAGATCTCCCGTGAGGGCGCATATTCCATGGCAGAAAAATGCGTCTCTTTCGCCGATCTGGAGGGCCTTTTCGGCCACAAGCGGTCTGCGGAGCTTCGGAAAAAAGACGGCGGGTGCGACAGGGAACAGGGATGAAAACACCTGCCCTTACCCTGAACGGGATTTCTAAAATTTATCCCGGAACGGTTGCCCTGGACCGGGTGTCCTTTGAGGTCTATCCCGGTGAAGTTCACGGGCTCATCGGAAAAAACGGGGCGGGGAAGTCCACCCTGGTGGGAATTCTCGCGGGCCTGATTGAACCGACGGAAGGAACGATTTCCCTGGGAGGCCGTTCTTTCCGCACCCTTTCCCGTGTCCGGGCAAAGAGGGAAGGAGTGGCCATCGTTCCCCAGGAACCGGAACTTATCCTGGATCTTTCGGTGGCGGAAAACCTTTTTCTCGGAGAACTTCCATCGAGGAAAGGTCTGCTGGACCGGAAAACGATGCGCACCCTGGCTGAGGAAGTCCTCTCAGCCTACGGAACCGGCATAAACGCCGGCCTACTGGCTGGGGACCTTTCCCTGAGCGAAAGGCAGCTTCTGCTCATACTCAAATCCTGCGTGGTGGAAGATGCACCCATCGTCGTCCTCGACGAGTCTTCCGCACCTCTCAGCGGCAGGGACGCCCTCATCCTCAGGAAGATCGTGGAGGATCTGCGCTCCCGGGGAAAGGCAATTGTTTACATCTCCCACCATATCGACGAGCTGCTTGAAATCTGCGACAGAATGACGGTTCTGCGGGACGGGAAAGCGGTCGCCGTGAGGGAGAGAGCTTCCCTGGACCACGCCTCTCTTTCTGAGCTCATCATAGGAGAGGAATCGTCGCTCACCGGGGGCCGGTCTGAAGACACCCCGACTCCGGGAGAGGAAATTCTCAGGGTGGAAGGGCTTTCCAGGTGGGGGGCCTTCGGGGATATTTCCTTTTCCCTACGGCGGGGGGAGATCCTGGGGCTTGCTGGTCTCCGGGGAAGCGGAAGGACGGAGCTGCTGAAAGCCCTCGCCGGCATCGACCCCGCCGACGAAGGAGAGATCTTTCTCAGGGGAAACAGTGTTCGTTTCCGTTCGCCGGCGGAAGCTCTCGCCGAAGGAATTGCCTACCTTCCCGAGGAGAGGGAAAAGGAGGGGCTTCTCAGGTCTTTTTCCATACGGGACAATCTCCTTCTCAACAGCTTCGGAAACGTCTGCGGCGGCAGGTTCATCAGCTGGGAAAAGAGCGAGGAGCGGGCACTGGCCGTTTTTAGGGAAGTTCGGGTGAAAGCCTTCTCTATCCACCAGGGAGTGGACGAGCTGTCCGGCGGCAACAGGCAGAAGGTGGTCATCGGGCGGATCATGGCGAACAGCCCGGAAATTTATCTTCTGGACGAACCCACCAGGGGAGTGGACATCGGCGCGAAGAAGGCCATTCTGTCCATTGTGTCCGAAAGAATCAGAAACGGGGCAGGCGTCATCATCACCTCCCCGGGACTGGATGACCTCATTGAAGTATGCGACAGGATTCTCGTCCTCTCGAAGGGCGGCATCTTCCGGGAATATGAGCGGAAGGATTTCAGCGAACACAGGCTGTTCCTCGATATGCAAGGATTCGGACAACAGGAACGGAGAGGTGGAAGAGAATGTCAGGCAGTTTGAAGCTCAGGCTCGCTTTATTGGACAATATTATATGGATGATGCTCATCGCGTTTTTTTCAGTGTGCGCTCTCAGCATACCGGCCTTCGCAACCTGGACCAACCTGGTGAACTTTCTCTACCATACGACCATCATGAGCATGCTCGTTCTCGCCCAGGGATTCGTTCTCATGAGCGGAAACCTTGACCTGTCCATAGATGCCGTTCTCGCCTTCGCCCCCGGCGTGGCTGTCCTGATGTCGGTGAAGTGGTTTCCCGGGTTGCTCGGCAGCCCCTGGACAGCCATTGTTCTCACCCTGTCCATCGGTGCCCTGCTCGGGCTTTTCAACGGATTCTGCGTTGCCCGGCTCGGAATGAACGCCTTCATGCAGACCCTTTCTGTCTCCATCATCCTCAGGGGACTGGTGCTGTTCTTCATCCCCCTGTCCATTTTCCCCCTCGACCCGGTGTATTCCTTCATCGGAAAGGCAAGGATCGCCCAGCTCGGCAATATCCCTGCGGCGATACCTGTGACATTTTTCATCTTTTTCATCTTCCACGTGCTGATCAACTACACGGTCTTCGGAAGAAATTATCTCGCCACCGGCGGGAATGCACGGGCGAGTTTCGTCGCCGGAATCAACACGAACAGAATGATCATCCTGGGATTCATGGTGGCGGGAATTCTCTCGGCCATAGCGGGAATGCTGACGGCGGGAAGGCAGGATTCCGTGTCGAACACCATGGGAAACGGAATGACCCTCCTGGCCTTCGCCGGAGCCCTTTTAGGCGGGACGTCCATGTCAGGAGGGAAGGGATCTGCCTTTGGCATGCTGGGAGGGGCGATCTTGCTGGGCATGTTTTCCAACGCCCTGAACCTTCTCGGCGTCAAGGTGACTCTCATCCACGCCGCCCAGGGGACGCTCATCTTTCTCGCGATTCTTGTCGACCGGTTCAGAGTTTCGCTCCGGAGCTCCATGCTGCGGAAAGAACAGATACGAACGCTCCACAGGGAAGAAGACCGGGGAGCGGAATACACAGTCGGAAAACCAAGGGAGGAATCAGTATGAAAAAGTTCTGGCACTCGGTGATGGCGGCAGCATTGGTATTGACGTTCCTGTCCGCGGCAGGGGCATCGGAGAAGAAGCTCACGGTGGGGCTCGTGGTGAAGGAGCCGACCGCCCCCTACATCCAGGCGTTCATGAAGGCTGCCGAGGAAAAGGCCGGGGAGCTTGGCGTCAATCTCCTTATCCGTGACGGTGAAGGCGATTCCATCAAAATCATGGATATTATCGACACATACATGGCCCAGGGAATCGATGCCTTTATCCTGGGAGGTGCGGTGGACCTCCGTGCCCTCGTTCCCGGAATACGGAGGCTCAACGAGGCTAAGATTCCGGTGGCGGCCCTGGATACTTCCCCGGAAGGCGGCATTGTGGACTTTTTCCTGTCCTTCGATCTGGTACAGTCAAGCGCAAAAGCTGCGGAACTCTTCGTCGAGGGGATCAAAAAACGGAACGGCGGCACGGTTCCCGCAGGCGTCGTCCTCGAAATTCTCGGGGATAAGGCGGATATGTTCAGCCATGCCTGCACCGAAGGCTTTGATTCCGTTCTCTCGAAATATCCCCAGCTCGAAATCGCCCAGGGAGAGGGCAAATGGAACAACACGGATTCCCATGCGGTCGTCTCGGATCTTCTGACCAGGTTCGGAAACGGGGTTCTCGGAATTTACGTCCAGACTCCGGACATTATGGGACCGGGCGTGGTCGCGGCCATCGAAGCGGCCGGACTGAACGCGGCGGATTTCGGAATCTCCGGAATCTGCATCGGACCCGAGGGAATCGACCTCATCAAGAAGGGAAAAATGCTCGGGGCGGTTGCCCAGCCGGCGTATGACGCGGCTGCCCTTGCCGTTCAGTATCTTGTGGACAAGCTGAGGGGAAATCCCGTACCGCAAATAGGGGATACGGTTGTGGTCGAAGGAGCTCTGTGGTCTCCGGCAAAGGTCATACGGAATCCCTGGGCGGACGACGGCGCCTTCGTTGTGCTCCAGGGCCCCCTCGTTCCCCAGGAGGTCAGCCCCGATGATCCGAGACTCTGGGAGAATATGCTGACAAAGTAGCATGATGGAGTATAATGGGTAAAATTTTTCTGGAGGTGTATTTATGATGACCCGCAAAAGAGTGACGAGGGCAGTAGTTCTGATTTCCGCGTTTCTTGTTGTGCTCGCAGTCTCGGGAATGGCCCTGGCAGGGCCGAGACTGGACAGGATCATGGAGACGAAAGTGCTCAGGGTGGGCACCCCCGGCGATTACCGCCCCTTTTCCATGCTGGACAAGGCATCGGGGAGATATGAAGGGCACGATGTGGAGCTTGCGGAGCTTCTTGCCTCCGAACTCGGCGTCGCGGTGGAGTTTGTCCCCACCACGTGGCCGAAGCTTATGGAGGATTATCTTGCCGGATCCTTCGATATCGCCGTGGGTGGAATCACCAGGAGCCTTGCCCGGATGCTGAAGGGGGATTTCCTGCCGCCCTACGCTCCCAACGGAAAAGTCGCCATTATCCGGAAGGCGGACAGGGAAAAGTTTTCTTCCCTGGAAGCGATGGATGTCCCTGAAACGACGGTCATTGTGAACCCTGGCGGAACGAACGAGAAGTTTGTCCAGGCCAATTTCAAAAACGCCAAAGTCGTGGTTCACCAGAGCAACGCCGAAATACCCGCCATGATCGCGGAAGGCAAGGGCGATGTGATGATCACCGAAGTCTACGAGGCCGTGGTGTATTCACGGAAGGACGAAAGACTCTACGGCGCCTTCACCGACAAGCCTCTGACAAAAATCAGTTTTATGGGATTCTTTATCCAGAAGGATGATCCCGATTTCCTGCGGGTGATGCAGTATCTCTGGAACGATGCAAAGCTTCGGGGAGACCTTGACAGGCTCTTCGAAAAGTGGCTGAAGTAGGTTCAGACCGCAGCGGAGCAAAACGGGGAAGCGGATACGCCGCTTCCCCGTTTTTTTTATGGGACTTTCCCGTGCTGGCACAAAGAAAAACTCCGTGCTATAATTTCCGGGTTCCATACCCCGCAGCCGTCTGCGGGGAATCCAGTCCCGTGCGGCGGAAACCTCCGAACCCTGTCAGGCCCGGAAGGGAGCAGCAGTAAGGAGAATTTTCCGGGTGCCACGGGGAAACTGGGTTTCCCGCAGACGGCTGCGCTTATTCGTCCCCTTCCGGAGAATGTGCCCTGGCGGCGGGAGAAATTTCGATAAGCGCTTCGATGAGCTTCTCAAGGTTGTCAAAATCAGGGGCTTTTGCCTCATGGACGCATTTTTGAAGGTAGTTCTTCAGTATTTCTATGCAGGCTCTCTGCATGGCCTTTCTGGCGGCGGAAAGCTGGAGGAGAACGTCGTAGCAGGGTTTTTCCTCGATGATCATCCTCTGGATACCGCGAAGCTGTCCCTCGACGCGGCGGAGCCTGTTCAGCATGGCCTTCCTGTCCTGAGGCAGGTTTTCCAGCCGCTCGATAAGTGAGTCTTTTGCCATTTCTCAATGCCCCCAGTCGTTTGTTTTTCTTGTTGAAATACGGGGTATATCGTACTTCTTCCGCAGTTGCCGGTCAACTGCGGGTTGTGGTATACTCTTTCGGTCCTCATCACACACACAAACTGATGGGGCTGGGGGTTGCTGTGCCCTGAAAGCATGGTCCCGGTTCCAGGTGACGTTTGTGGAGGGAAAAACATTTTTTACAGGAGGGGTTATTGTGGCAGTAGTCAGTATGAAGCAGCTTTTGGAGTGCGGCGTTCATTTCGGTCATCAGACCCGCAGGTGGAACCCGAAGATGAAGCCTTTCATCTTCACGGAGCGGAACGGAGTGTACATCATCGACCTCCAGAAGACGGTCAGGGGCCTGGAAAAAGCCTATGACTACATCAGGGAAGTCGCCAAGAACAACGGTTCCGTTCTTTTCGTCGGAACCAAGCGACAGGCCCAGGACACCATCCGGGAAGAGGCCGAGAGAAGCGGCCAGTTTTACATCAACCAGCGCTGGCTCGGCGGACTGATGACCAATTTCCCGACGATCAGGAAACGTGTGGCCCGCATGGTGGAGCTTCGCAAGATGGAGGACGAGGGAAACTGGGCAGATCTTCCCAAGAAGGAAGTTGCCCTTCTGAGGAAAGAACTCGGCAAACTCGAAAAATACCTCAAGGGAATCACCAACATGAAGGCCATCCCCGACGCAATCTTCCTCATCGATCCCCGCAGGGAGGAAAACGCAGTCCTCGAGGCCCGGAAACTCGGAATCCCTGTCATTGCCATTGTGGACACGAACTGTGATCCCGAAGTCATTGACTTCCCCATCCCCGGAAACGACGATGCCATCAGGGCCATCAAGCTCATCGCCGGTCTTATGGCCGACGCGTTCATCGAGGGACGGCAGGGCGAGGACGCGGGCGTCAAGATGATCTCCTCCGAAGACGGGGAGCCCGTCGATGTTTCCTCCGACAACATCATTGAAGTCAAGGAACGTCTTCACGAAGTGTACGACGATTCCGAGGAAGAAGCTTAAGCCATAAAGGGAGGCAATAAATATGGAAATTAGCGCCGGAGCTGTTAAGGAACTCCGCGATAGAACAGGTGCTGGAATGATGGACTGCAAGCACGCCCTTGCCGAGACCGGCGGGAACGTGGAAAAGGCCATCGATTACCTTCGTGAAAAAGGGCTCGCAAAGGCGGCAAAAAAGGCTTCCAGAACAGCGTCCGACGGAAGGGTGTTTTCCTATATCCATACGAACGGAAAACTCGGTGCTCTTGTCGAACTGAACTGTGAGACCGACTTCGTCGCCAAGACGGACGAATTCCAGAATCTCGGCCACGAGCTGTGCATGCATATTGCTGCGGCCGCTCCCCAGTTCCTCACCTCCGAGGAAGTGACCGGCGACGTGCTGGAGCGCGAGCGTGAAATCTACCGGCAGCAGGCCCTTGAAGAGGGCAAGCCCGCCAATATCGTCGACAAGATCGCCGACGGAAAGATCAACAAGTTCTACGAAGTAAACTGCCTGATGGACCAGGCCTGGATCCGCGACGGCGACAAGAAGATAAAGGACGTCGTCATGGAAACCATCGCCAAGCTCGGCGAGAATATCGTCGTAAGACGGTTCGCCCGCTTCAACATAGGCGAGTAGGTAAAGAAGCGAAAGGCGGGGCGAAAAGCCTCGCCTTTTTTCTATATTCCGTTTTCTCCGCCGCGAAAGGGAAGGGATAGGTATGCGCTTCAAAAGAGTACTTTTGAAACTCTCCGGAGAGGTTCTCTCCGGCTCCAACGGTTTCGGATTCGACTTCGACGCCGTGCGCCGCATAGGCGAAGAAATAGTCGAAGTGGCCCAGTCCGGGATCCAGATCGCCATGGTTGTCGGGGGCGGCAACATGCTCCGGGGGCGGGAACTGGAAAAGCTCGGGGTCGAACGGGCCCAGGCGGACTATATGGGCATGCTGGCAACGGTGATGAACGCCCTCTGCCTGCAGGATGTGCTGGAGAAATTCGGCGTTCCCACCCGGGTCCAGACCGCCATAGAAATGCGCCAGATGGCCGAACCGTATATCAGGCGCCGTGCCCTTCGCCACCTGGAAAAGGGCCGGATCGTGATTTTTGCCGCCGGCACCGGCTCCCCCTATTTTTCAACCGATACGGCGGCGGCGCTGCGGGCCGCGGAAATGGAAGCGGATTGCCTGTTGAAAGCCACCAAGGTAGATGGTATATATAATGCTGACCCCAAGAAGCACCCTGACGCGGTGCTTCTGCACAGGCTGACCTACATGGAGGCCCTGCGCCGGCAGTTTGAGGTGATGGATGCGGCAGCATTTTCCCTCTGCATGGAAAATGCCATACCGATAGTGGTATTGAACATACTCCAGAAAGGAAACCTGAAAAACTTTCTGGTGAAGGGTGCCGACACGGGAACCATAGTTTCAGCACAAGAGGACGGCGGGGCTTGAGGTGCAGGACGGGCGTCCGCCTTTCCATTCTTCATTAAGAGGAGGAATTCCGGTATGCCGAAAGAAGAGCTGAAAGTACTGCGGGAACGCATGGAAAAGGTTATCGAGCACCTGAAGGGCGAATTTCTCGCCATCAGGACGGGACGGGCTCACCCGGGACTGGTGAGCGACATCAAGGTGGATTATTACGGAGCTCCCACCCCCATCAAGCAGATTGCCACTATCTCGGTCCCCGAGGGAAGACAGATTGCCATTTCTCCCTTCGACAGGTCGGCCCTCAAGCTCGTCGAGAAGGCCATTCTGGCTTCATCCCTCGGCGTGACGCCCCAGAACGACGGCGAAATCATCCGGGTGAACCTGCCTGAGCTCACCAGGGAACGGCGGGTGGAACTGACGAAACTCGTGGGGAAATACGCCGAGGAAGGCAGGATTGCCCTGAGGAACCTTCGGCGGGACTCGAATGAAGTTCTTAAAAAGAAGGAAAAGAACTCGGAAATCAGCGAGGACGACCTCAAGAAATACACCAAGGACGTCCAGGACGTAACCGACGAATTTATTAAAAAAGTCGACGAAACGCTGAAGGCGAAGGAAAAGGAGATTATGGAGGAGTAGACAGGAACTCCGGAATTTTCAGGAAGCGGGGGGAGTACCCCCGCTTCTTTTTGCAGGAGGGATGGACATGCCGCTGCCAAAGGCGTATGTAACCCGCAGGGTTCAGGATGCGGGACTGGGCCTTCTTCCCGGGCGGGTGGAATTTGAAGTCTGGGAAAAAACCGTCCCCGTGGACCGGGAAGTGCTTCTGGAGAAGGCCTCACAGGTTCAGGGGCTTCTGTGCACCCTTTCGGACAGGATAGACGAAGAGCTTCTCGCCCGCTGTCCGGGGCTGAAAGTGGTGAGCAACTACGCGGTGGGATACGACAACATCGACGTGGAGGCGGCCACGAGACGGGGAGTGCTGGTCACCAACACGCCCGACGTGCTGACCAATGCCACAGCCGATATAGCCTTCACCCTGATTCTCGCATCTGCCCGCCGGGTGGTGGAGGCGAACGAGTTTCTTCGTTCGGGAGACTGGGTCACCTGGCATCCTGACCTGCTGCTCGGGCAGGATGTGTCCGAAGCTGTTCTCGGCATCGTGGGAATGGGGAAAATAGGCCGGGCAGTGGCGAAAAGGGCGGCGGGCTTTTCCATGAAGATCCTGTTTTTCAACCGTTCCCCGAGGCCCGACATGGAAAAGGAGCTTGGCGCCAGGCAGGTGCCCCTCGATGAACTGCTGAGAGAAAGCGACTTCGTTTCCCTTCACTGCCCACTGAGCGCGGAGACAAAAGGGCTCATCGGTGAGCGGGAGCTTCGGATGATGAAGAAATCTGCCATTCTCATCAACACTTCAAGGGGACCTGTGGTGGACCAGAAAGCCCTCTACAGGGCCTGTTCCGAACAATGGATATGGGGCGCGGGGCTCGATGTTTTCGAAAAGGAGCCTGTTCCCCTGGACGAACCCCTTCTTTCGCTGAAGAACGTCACCACCATACCCCATCTCGGGAGTGCCACGATCAGGGCCAGGGAAGGCATGGCACGAAAGGCCGCCGAAAACCTCCTGGCCGCGCTGGAAGGAAGAAAACCGGCCGACCTGGTGAATCCGGAAGCCTGGAAGGAATAAAAAGCTGCCCCCTCCGCCGTTGTGCCGGAGGGGGCGTTTTTTTCAGCTTTCGTCCCTGTCTATTTCAGTTCTTCGAGGAACTCTTTGAAGCGTCTCATACCCTCTCTGATTTCCTCCTCCGAGTTCGAGTAGGAAATGCGGACGTTGCCCGGTGCCATGAAAGCGCTGCCGGGAACAAGGGCGACGTACTTGGATTCAAGGAACACCTTGCACAGTTCGGAATCGTCGGAAAGAACCTTCCCGTTCCAGCTTTTTCCAAGGATCCTGTCCACGTTGAACCACACATAGAACGCTCCCTTGGGCTCGGTAAAGGAAATGTAAGGCATATCCTTCATAAGCTCCACGATGAGGTCCCTTCTCTTGCTGAAAGCCTTGTGCATGGTCCTGACGTCCTGGTCGGCCTCCTTCAGTGCACCGACTGAGGCCCACTGGGCCACGGAGCATGCGTTGGAGGTGATGTGACCCTGGAGGTCGCCGAGATATCCCATGATGGACGAGGGACCGAGGGCGTAGCCGATCCTCCAGCCTGTCATGGCGAAGGCCTTGCTGACTCCGTTAATGATGATGGTGAGATCCTTTGCCTCAGGAACGAGGTTCAGGATCTGGTGGTGTTTTTCTCCGCAGTAGACAAGCCGTTCATAAATCTCGTCGAAGATGATGACGATATTGTGTTCTACTGCGAGTTTGCCGAGGTCCCTGAGGCACTGCTCGTCATAAATGGCGCCCGTCGGGTTGTTGGGCGTGTTGACGATCATGGCCCGGGTTCTCGGGGTGATGGCTTTCTTTATGTCGTCGTACCGGGGGATGAAGTCGGTTTTGCTTGTATCCACGAGAACCGCTTTGCCGTCGAAGAAGCGGATCTGTTCCACGTAGCTCACCCAGGCGGGTGTGAAGACCAGGACTTCGTCGCCCGGATCGATGACGCAGCCCAGAGCTTCGTAGAGGAGGGGCTTCGCTCCTGCCCCGACGACGACGTTGGCGGGAGAATATTCAAGGCCGAAATGCTCTTTGTAATAGGCGCAGACAGCCTCTCGAAGCTCCGGAATGCCCGTGCCCGGGGTGTAGTGGGTCTGCCCTTTTTTCATTGCTTCCTCGGCATAGCGGATCGCCGAAGGGGGAGAGTCGAAGTCGGGTTCTCCGGCGCCGAAGGAAATAACCGGCTTTCCTTCCCGTTTGAGGCTTTTTGCTTTTGCTGTAACGGCGAGGGTTGCTGAAGGTTCCATCTTTCGGGCTCTCTCGGAAATGTACATGACATAATACCTCCTGCACGATATGGTGTTAGCGTCATTATACCCCATACAGGGGCTGATGGGGGCTTATTCCTTTTGTTGCCCAGAATCTCCCCCGGTGTTAGAATGATAGCATAATTACAGAGCCTGAATGGAGGGATTTGCATGGACATACGCTTTGTCACCCGCGGGGTCGAACTGAAGGACGACCTGAAGGACTACATGGAAAACAAGATGTCCAAGCTTGAGAGATTTTTCAGCCGCATCATCGACGGCCAGGTTGTGATGAGCTTCGGGAGGGGACTGTTCACCGTGGAGATCACCTCCAACGCCAACGGGGTCATTATGAGAGGGCAGTCCAGTGCCCCGGACATGAGGAAGGCCTTCGACCAGGGGCTTAAGAATCTGGAGCGGCAGATCAAGAGGCACAATGCATACCTGAAGGACCGGGCCCAGCTGAAAACCCATGACGTTTCCTTCGAGCTGCCCTTGACCGAGGTTGAGCCGCCCATTCCTCCCGAAGAGGAGATCGTGAAGGTGAAGCGTTTCCCCCTGCGCCCCATGAGCGCGAAAGAAGCGACCATGCAGATGGACCTTCTCGGTCACGAGTTTTTCCTCTTCAAGAATGCGGAATCCGGTTCCGTTAACGTCGTCTACAAACGGAAGGACGGCGGGTACGGTCTCCTCGAACCTTCGGAGTGATCCGCTCCCGAAGAGGGTTGTCTGACACGGAGAGGACCCTGCGCGGGTCCTCTTTTTCATAGGACGGAAAGAGCATGCATGAAGTCTCTCTCGCGGAATCTATTGTAACCGCCCTGCTTCAAATGCAGGAAGAACAGCGCTGGAAATCCGTCGTGGAAGTCCGGCTCAGGATCGGTGTCCTGAGACAGGTCTTCCCCGACATTCTTTCTTTCGCATTCAGCACCGTCTCCCGGGGCACCGCCCTTGAAGGAGCCCGCCTCGTCGTGGAGGACGTTCCCCTTTCCTTCCGGTGCAGAGACTGCGGAACGTCGTGGAAGGACGAGACTGCCCTGTGCCCTTCCTGCGGATCGATTCACCGGGAAACGGTAGCGGGGATGGAACTGGAAATTGAATCGGTGGAGGTAGAAGAGCAATCATGAGCAGGATCGTTACCCTTCAGCAGTCAATTATGGCCGAGGACGAAAAATTCGCCGCATCCATCAGGGAAGCGAACAGGAAAAGAGGTCTCCTCATGGTGAACCTCATCGGTTCTCCCGGGTGCGGGAAGACGACTCTCCTCGAGCGGACCGCGAAAGACTCCGGCCTCTCCTTCGCCGTAATCGAGGGAGACCTGGCGACGAGCAGGGATGCGGAACGGCTCGATGTTCTCGGTGTCCCTGTTGTTCAGGTGAATACTCACGGAGGATGCCACCTGGAGGCGAACGTGGTGGAAAAGGCAATGGAAGCTCTCCCCCTGGACTCCCTCGACGTCCTCTTTGTCGAAAACGTGGGAAACCTGGTGTGCCCCGCGGAATTCGACCTTGGCGAGGACTTCAAGGCGGCCATGCTGAGCACGCCGGAAGGAGCGGACAAACCGCTGAAATATCCCTACCTTTTCAGCTCCTCAAAGATCGTTCTTCTGACCAAGACCGACCTCCTTCCCTACCTTCCCTTCGATATGAAGATGTTCTCCGGCGATGTAAAAACCCTCAACCCGGAAGCACCGGTCCTGCACCTCAACGGGCTCACCGGTGAGGGATTCGGGGGATGGACGGACTTTCTGAAAGACAGGATCAAGGAGAAAAAAGCGGATGCACGATGAAAAAAAACTCCTGGAAAAACTGAATCCCCGACAGAGGGAAGCGGTCGCCTACTGCGACGGCCCCCTTCTGGTCCTGGCAGGCGCCGGAAGCGGCAAGACCAGGGTCCTGGCCCATAAAATCGCCTATCTCGTGGCAAAGGGACTGGCCAGGCCGGAAGATATTCTTGCCGTGACGTTCACCAACAAGGCCGCCAGCGAAATGAAGGAACGGGTCAGGGCGCTTCTCGGGGAAACGGGACGGGAGATGCAGATCTGCACTTTCCACTCCTTCGGCCTGCGTTTTCTTTTCCGGAACAGGGCAGTGCTTCCCTCAGTCGGACTGAAGGAAGGCTTCGCTATTTTCGACAGGGGAGACAGCCGTTCCCTGGTCAAGGAGATCATGGAAGGGCTCAATATCGACACGAAGCAGTTCGAGCCTTCATCCATGCTCGACCGTATCTCCACGGTCAAGAACGACTGTCTCCCGGCGGGAAGGTCTTCCCCCCTGCTCGAGGGGATCTACGGCGACGTTTTTACCGCCTACAACGAAGCCCTGAGACGGCAGAACGCCGTCGACTTTGACGACCTGCTTCTTCTTCCCCTCCGCCTGCTCACCTCCGGTACCGATCTGCTGGAAAGGGAGCGAAACCGACTTTCGTGGATCCTGGTGGACGAATACCAGGACGTCAACAGGCCCCAATACCTCACCCTCGGGAAGCTGGTGGGACCGAAGCGCAAAATAATGGTGGTGGGGGACCCTGACCAGTCGATCTACGGCTGGCGGGGCGCCGACATGACCATGATCCTCAATTTCGAACAGGATTTCCCCTCGGCAAAGGTCGTCATTCTCGACCAGAATTACCGGTCTTCCGGCACCATCCTCGGGGCGGCGAACGCCCTGATCGAAGGCAATTCAAAGAGGCGGAAAAAAGACCTGTGGACTGCCCGCAACATGGGGGAGAAAATTTACACGCTCCTCGGCCAGACGGAGTACCAGGAGGCGGATTTCCTGGTGTCGGAGATACGGAGACTTCATGACAGGGAGGGGTACAGCTACGGCGATATGGCCCTCCTGTACCGCATCAACGCCATGAGCCGGGTCTACGAACAAAAATTCCTCGAAAACCGGGTTCCCTACCGGGTCGTGCGGGGAACGGCCTTCTACGACCGGAAGGAAGTGAAGGATATCCTCTCCTTCCTCAGGGCGGCGGTGAACCCCCTGGACAGGGTCTCCCTTACCCGAATCGCCAATATCCCGGCAAGAGGGCTAGGAAAGAAGAGCCTGGAAAAGGTGTTCGCCTTCCTGGAATCCCTGCCGGCCCTTTCCGCCGGGGAGTACTGGAAGACCCTGGCGGAAGGGGTCAGGGCGGCGGAAGGAAAGGCAGGGACAGGGCTGAAAGACCTGGCACGGCACATGGTGAAGATTCTCTCCCTTTCCGACAGCCTGGCTGACATACTGACCTACATTCTCGATTCCATGGGATACGAGGACATCCTCAGGAAGGATGATCCCGACGGGTGGGAAGAGAGGGTGGAAAACATCAGGGAACTGCGCTCCATAGTTCCCGCAGGCGGCGACCTCTCCGAAATGCTCGCCGAGGCGGCACTCTTCACGGACCTTGAAAAGCTCGACCTTGACGACAAGAACGCGGTGAACCTCCTGACCCTTCATGCTGCGAAGGGGCTCGAGTTTCCCGTGGTCTTTCTTGTCGGAATGGAAGAGGCGGTCTTTCCCCACTTCAAATGCCTGGAGGACAGGGAGAACATGGAAGAGGAGCGGCGGCTCTGCTACGTGGGCATGACCCGGGCCGAGGAACGGCTCTATATGACCGGGGTCAGGTCCCGCAGGCTCTTCGGCACCACATTCCGCAACGGTTTTTCCCGTTTTCTCTGGGAAATCCCTGACAAGTTCAAAACTGTGGACGACAGGGGCGAGGAGGAAAAACAGCATGCTGGCTTTGGGAGTAACAGGAGACGTTGGGGCTGGTAAATCGACGCTGACCCGTTTCTGGAAGGAAATGGGGGCTTCCGTCCTGGATGCGGACGAGATCGTCCGGAGCCTGTGGAAGCGCCCCGATGTCATCGGCAAGGCGGTCTCACGGTGGGGCAGGGGAGTGGCGGACAACGGCGGGAACATCCTTCGGGGAGAAATAGCGGCCCGGGCCTTCAGCTGCGCGGAAGATTACGCCTGGCTCTGCGGGCTGCTTCACCCTCTCGTCAGGATTGAAATGGAACGCATCTCCGCCTCCCTGGAAGGCTGGGTGGTGGCCGAAATACCCCTTCTTTTCGAGGGCGGGGTGCCCGAATGGATCGACGCTACGGTCTACCTGGCCGCCCCGGAAGAAAAAAGAAGGGATCGAAATTCTGTGAGGGGATGGGACGGAAAGGAAATTCTCAGGAGAGAATCTTTTCTTCTTCCGTCGGAGGAAAAAAAGCGCCGGGCGGACATGGTGCTTGAAAACACCGGCACCCTTGAAGATCTCAGGGAGACGGCGGGAAAGAAAGCACTTTTTTTCCGCCGCCTTTCAGGCCTTGTCCGGTACACCGTGACCTTCCAGCGATACGAGGATGCTCTTCTGTACCGTGATTTTCTCTGGAAAGAACGGCTCGGGAGCGATTTCCACTGCTTCAGGAGCGACACCATGGAGAAAAACACGGAAAACTGGCTCGTTTCCTTTATTTCCCGCGAGAGTTTCTTTGCCGGGCTTTCCCGTCCTCACGTAATGGACCGCGCCAGGGGCCCCTACACGGCCACCATACGGCGGATGCCCTACAAAAGGCGCATTGCCCTTTCGGAGGAACTTGCGCAGTGAAGGTCATAACCAGTCACATGGGCAACGATTTTGACTCGCTTGCAAGCATGGTGGCGGCCCAGAAGCTCTATCCCGGCGCCAGGCTCTGCCTGTCAGGTTCCGCAAGCCGCACGGTGAGGGAGTTCCTGAAAAAACATGGCAGCCGGTGGTCAGTGGCGACCCCGAAGAAAATAAAGTTTGACGAGATCACCATGCTCGTCGTGGTGGACGCGAGATCCCGTTCGAGAATAGGCCCCTTTGCCTCCCTGCTCGGGAAAAAGAATATCCCGGTTCACGTCTACGACCATCATCCCCCCTCCTCAGACGATATCGACGCCGAATTCATTGCCATCGAGCCGGTCGGGGCAACCACCACGCTCCTCGTGGAAATTCTCCTCGAAAGGAGAATCCCCATTTCATCCTGCGAGGCGACCCTCTTCGCCACCGGCATTTACGAGGACACCGGCGGCCTCACCTTCAGCGGAACAACCCCCAGGGACTTTGCGGCCGTCGCCAGAATGAAGGAGCTCGGGGCCGACATCACAAGCATACCGACGTTTATCGAAATGACCTTCTCCGCTCCGGAGAGGAAAATTCTCGACAGCCTCATAGAAAACAGCTGGGTCAGGTTCATCAACGGCGCAAAAGCCGTTTTTTCCGCGGTCTCCTCCCCCGGATACGTGGACGGCCTTTCCCTGTTCGTCCACAGGCTGAGGGACTATTTCGACGCCGATATAGCCATCGCCGCGGTCCGGATGGATACCCGGACCTACCTGATCGGGCGAAGCCATGATGATGTCCTCGACATGGCGGCCTTCCTTTCTCCCCTCGGAGGCGGCGGCCATCCTCAGGCGGCTTCGGTCACCCTTCATAACGCCAAGCCTCTTCCCCTCGTAAAGGAAATGGAGCTTCGTCTCTCCGACGCGGTAAAGCCTTCGCTGACCGCGGGAGATATCATGACGTCGCCCGTCATGGTGATACCGCCGGATTCCTCCGTGGATGACGCCTACAGGATCATGATACGGTACGGCCATTCCGCCCTCCCCGTGGTGAAAGGAAAGGCCATCCTCGGCCTCATCACGAGGAAAGACCTGGACAAGGCTCACCTCCACGGTTTCGGTAAGACCCTCATCAGGGAATTCATGACCGAGGGAGTCATCAGCATTTCGAGGGAAGCCTCGGTTCATGAGGCCCACAGGCTTTTCGTCACCCACAGCATCGGCCGTCTGCCCGTCACCGACGGAAACCGGATTGCCGGTATCATCACCCGGACCGACCTTGTGAAAGCCCTCTATCCCCTGTCTCTTCCCAGAGAAGAGAGAAGCGGCGCCCCGGAGCTTCCCTGGACCGAGGACGTTTCGTGGCTTCTTGAAAAAAGCCTCGCCCCGGAATCCATCGGCCTCCTGAGAACCCTGGGGGAACGGGCGGAAAAGCTCGGAATGAGAGCCTACATCGTCGGCGGAATCGTGCGGGACCTTTTTCTCGGAAGGGACAATCTCGACCTGGACATCGTGGTGGAGGGTGACGCCCCCCGATTTCTGAAAAGCTGGGAAAAAGACGGCCTCCGGGTATCCGTTCACGAAAGGTACAAGACGGGGACAGTGGTATTCCCGGGAGGAAAAAAAGTCGATGTGGCAACCGCCCGGCGGGAGTTTTACGAGTTTCCCGTCGCCCAGCCGAAGGTGTTTACCGATTCCCTGAAGCACGATCTGTACCGGCGTGACTTTACGGTAAACGCCATGGCCGTTTCCATAAACCAATCCACGTGGGGCGTCCTGGTGGATTTCTTCGGCGGACGGAGGGACCTAGGGAAGAAAATCCTGAAGGTCCTCCACAACCTGAGTTTCGTGGAAGACCCCACCAGGGTCCTGAGAGGAATCCGGCTGGAGCAGCGCCTCGGCCTTGCCCTGGAGGACAATACCCTGAGGCTCCTGAGAAGCTGCGTGCGGGGAGGCCTTCTCGTAAGACTCTCGGGCTTCCGGCTCAGGAGCGAGCTTGAACTGTCCTTCAGGGAGCGTTTCCCCTACCCGGCGGCAAAACGGATGGAAGAGCTTGGAGTCTGGGAAGTACTTTTCCCGGGGCTCCGTCTCGGCGAAACCGGAAGGAGAACCTTCAGACGCCTCGGCGCCTTTCTCGGCCGTATTTCAAGGGATTTTCCGGATTTCCGGGGCAGACAGTGGCTGGCCTTCTTTTCCGCCCTTCTCATGGAATCCCCGGAGAATATACGGCTTGCCGCCATTGACAGGCTGAACCTTCCCGAGTCTGAGCGGGGCATCGTGGTTAAGTGCCTTTCAGAACTGGGAGCGGTGGAGCACGAACTCGGAGGCCGCTCGGGACCTTCGAATTCCCAAATATATGCCTTTCTCAGGGATGCGGACCCGGCGGCCTGCCTCTTCTGGAGTGCCGCTACAGGCCGATGGAGGGTCCGGAGAAGGATTCTTCTGTACCTTACCAGGCTCCACCGCACATCCTCCCTTCTGAAAGGCAGGGACCTGATCGAACTGGGATACGGGGCGACCCCGAGAATCGGGGCCATCCTCGAAAAGCTGAAAATACTCAGGCTTGACGGTATCCTTGAAAATCGGGATGATGAGGTCCGCTACGTGCGGTATAATTTCCCCCTGTGAGTTTTTTAAAGGAGAGTGAAGACCAATGTTGCGTATGCCCGCACTTGCGGACCTGTTACTGAGCGTACCTGCCGTTCTCTGGGCCATAACCTTCCACGAGTTCTGCCATGGCTATATGGCATACCGGCTCGGAGACCCCACCGCTGCCCGGATGGGCAGGCTGACCCTCAACCCCCTGCATCATTTTGACCCCATAGGAGCCCTCATGCTCCTTCTGTTCAGGTTCGGATGGGCAAAGCCGGTGCCCGTGGACCCGAGATATTTCAAGCATCCCCGGAGGGATATGTTCCTCGTCTCCATTGCGGGAGTGAGCGGAAACTTTCTCACGGCCTTCCTGTTCGGTATGATCGCCAGGCTCTTTCCGTACCCGTTTCTCGCGATTCCGGCCCTGAGACAGTTCATCTTCCTGATGATCGTCATCAACATCGGCCTCGCCGTTTTCAACCTCATCCCCATTCCGCCCCTCGACGGTTCGAAGTTGCTATACCCCCTTCTGCCGCCGGCGCTCCTGGAGAAGTATTTCTGGCTCGAACGGTACGGTTTTTTCATCCTCATGATCCTTGTCGCTCTCGGTGTGGTGCAGGCCATCATGGGGCCCGTGGTGATGTTTTTCCTCAGGTTGATACTTCTGTAGGAGTTTCAAAATGAAACTGCTCATCACCAATGACGACGGAGTTTTCGCCCCCGGCATCGTGGAACTGGCTTCAGCCCTCTGCCGGCTGGGGCACGAATGTGCCGTCACCGCCCCCGACCGGGAGCGGAGCAGCGTCGGGCACTCCATCACCCTGACCCGGCCTCTCCGGCTCTGGAAGGCCGCCCCGGGACCCTATCCTCCCGAATGCGCCGTTTTCGCCTGCGACGGCACTCCCTCTGACTGTGTCGTCCTTGGGATGGAGGAGATCATGCCCGATCCGGAGCTCGTGGTCTCCGGCATCAACAGGGGACCGAACCTGGGCGACGACCTGACCTATTCGGGAACGGTATCGGCAGCCATGGAAGGGGTCATCCTCGGACGGGGAGCCATCGCCTTCTCCCTGGACTGCCATGAAAGCGACCAGGAACAGCATTATGAAACCGCCTCTACGGTTGCCGGGGCCCTGATCGAATTCATCAGCTCCAATCCTCTTCCCCGGGGAGTCCTTCTGAACGTGAACGTCCCCAATGTTCCCCTGTCCCTCCTCAGGGGCATCAGGGTCACCAGGAAGGGCGTCCGGCTGTACGAGGGAAAGGTGACCCGCTTTACCGATCCCGGAGGAAGGACCTACTACTGGGTGGCGGGACGCCCGGAGGATCAGCTCGAGGAGGGCAGCGACGTCTGGGCGGCGGCAAACGGGTACGTTTCTGTGACTCCCGTGCACATGGACATGACCCATTTTCCTTCCATCGACACTCTCACAGCAGACGGCGCCGAAAAAATAAACTTCAAGTAACTGAATCTGGTTTACTTGACATTTGTTTATTCCTCTGTATAATCTTCTTCGTCGGCGTTTTGAAAGGCGATGACGGGGAAGAGTACTCCTTTGCGGGCAACAGAGAGGAAGAGCCGCGGCTGAAAGCTTTTCCGGCTCCGGCAGGGAGGAAGAGGACCCCTGAGCCTGTTTCGAGGAAAGGCTTCCGGCCAGGGAGAAACAGACGCCGGGCGCATTTCGCGCAAGGCAGGGTGGCACACGGGCAAACGCCCGCCCCTTTCCGGGGCGGGTTTTTATTTTTAGAGTATCCTGGAGGGATTTTCATGTCGAAAAAGGGCAAAGTGGTTCTGGCGTACAGCGGTGGTCTTGATACGTCCGTAGCCGTCATGTGGCTCACGGAACAGGGATATGACGTGGTCACCATGACTGCCGACGTGGGTCAGCAGGCGGTGGATCTGGAGGCGGCGAAGAACAAGGCCCTGCGGAGCGGAGCGGTGAAAGCCTATGTTCTCGACCTCAAGAAGGTCTTCGTGGAGAAATTCGTCTGGCCCTCCCTGAAGGCAAACGGCATGTACCAGAGCACCTATCCTCTGAACTCGGCCCTTTCGAGGCCTCTCATCGCGGAGGTCATGGCGGAGATAGCGAAGAAGGAAGGAGCTGTGGCCGTCGCCCACGGCTGCACCGGCAAAGGACAGGACCAGGTCCGCATCGAGGTGTGCACCAATGCGCTCAACCCCGAGCTGCAGGTGCTCGCCCCCGTCCGCGACTGGCACTTCACCCGCGAGGCGGAGATGGAGTATGCACAGGCCCACGGGATTCCCGTCCTTGCGACGGCCGCTTCGCCCTACAGCATTGACGACAACATCTGGGGCAGGTCCATCGAATGCGGCATTCTGGAGGATCCGTGGAATGAGCCTCCTTCGGACGCCTACACCCTGACGGTCGATCCCTGGGACACTCCGGATGAGCCGGAATACGTGGAGATCGCCTTCAGCAAGGGAATCCCCGTAGCTCTCGACGGAGAGAAGATGGACGGTCCGGCCCTTATCGAAGCACTGAACGTCAGGGCCGGCCGGCACGGAGTCGGAAGGATCGACATGCTGGAAGACCGGCTTGTGGGGTTCAAGAGCAGGGAAGTCTATGAATGCCCCGCGGCCATTACCCTGATCAACGCCCACCGGGCCCTTGAGACCCTGACCCTTGACAAGAAGGTCATTGCCGCAAAGAAAGAATTGGAAATCAAGTTCAGCGACCTCACCTACGAAGGCTACTGGTTTTCTCCCCTGAAGGACGCCATCAACTCCTTTATCGAAACAACCCAGGAGTACGTTTCAGGGATTGTAAAAGTCAGGATGTTCAAGGGAGAAGCCGTAGTGAGAGGCATGAAGTCAGTGGATTCCATCTACAGCCATACCCTCGCCACCTATTCGGAAGGAGACGCCTTCGACCACAGCGCCGCCGTGGGCTTCATCAAGATATGGGGACTTCCCATCAAGACGTGGAGGCAGGTGCACGAGTCCAAGGAAGCCATCGAGATCCCCGCCCAGTAAACAAGGACAGCGGACAACACAGCAAACCGGGGCCTCTTCTTCTCAGGGAGGCCCCGGTTTTTGCATTGAACGGGCACAGTCTCTTTTCTTCTGATTCGTCAGGAAAAGACTTCTTCAGGAGGGCAGGGGAGATCCCCAAGTTCCTTTCTCACCGAGCGGACCGCTTCCTTTTCCTTTCCGGACCAATCCTCGAGTCTGGCTGCGATATCTTCCCTGTGCAGGCCGAGTATTCTCACGGCAAAAAGGGCGGCGTTTTTTACCCCGTCGATTCCCACCGACGCCACGGGAACGCCGGGAGGCATCTGGGCCACGGCCAGCAGGGCGTCAATCCCTCCCACTGACCCGGCATTCACCGGAATTCCCACCACCGGAAGGGTAGTATGGGCGGCCACCACTCCGGGAAGGGCGGCGGAAAGACCCGCTGCAGCCACAAGCACCCGGATCCCCCGTTCTCTTGCCCTTGAGGCGTAGCGGGCCACATCCTCCGGGGTCCTGTGGGCCGAAGCAACAGAAATTTCCCATGTCACGCCGAAGAAGGAAAAAACCTCCTCCACCTTCCTCACCAGTGCCAGGTCGGATTTCGATCCGAGCAGAATGCCTATTTCGGGTGCTGATCTCTCTTCGTCTCTCATTGTTCATTTCCTCCTTTGGCGGAATGCCTTTTGGCCTATGTCCTTCCTGTAGTGCATGTTTTCAAAGCTGATCGCGGAAGCTCCCTCGTAGGCCTTTGCGATGGCCTCCTCCAGGGAGTTTCCAAGTCCTACGGCGCTGAGAACCCTGCCCCCGGACGTGATGAAGTGCCCTTCCGGGTCCAGGGCGGTGCCGCCGTGGAATACAAGAAAATCCGTCATACCGGCGGCTTCGTCGAGGCCCGTAATTTTTTTACCCTTTTCGAATGATCCTGGATATCCTCCTGAGGCGAGAACCACGTCTGCAGACCACCGGGCGGGTTCCCGGAAAGAAACTTCGCCGAGCCGTCCCTCGCAGCATGCGATGATCATCTCCCCAAAATCGCCCTCGAGAAGAGGAATCACAACCTGGGCTTCAGGGTCTCCGAACCGGACATTGTACTCTATGACCCTGGGCATTCCGTCAGACCCGATCATCAGTCCGGCGTAGAGTATGCCGCAGTAGGGGATTCCGTCTTCCCGGAGTCCCCGGAACGAGGGCTCGAGAATCAGGTTCCTGATCCTGTCGCACAGGGATGAATCAACCCACGGCACCGGTGCAAAGGCCCCCATTCCGCCGGTATTCGGCCCCCTGTCGCCGTCGAACACCCTCTTGTGGTCCTGGCTTGGAGGCAGCATCCTCCAGGTCAGGCCGTCTGTGAGGGCGAGGACGGTCAGTTCCTCCCCCTCCAGGGCGTCTTCAACGATGACCTTCCTGCCTGATTCTCCGAGGAGGCCCTCTTCGATCATCCCCCGGGCGGCCTGTATCGCTTCCTCCATGGAAGAGGCGACAACCACGCCCTTACCTGCGGCCAGGCCGTCTGCCTTGACTATAAAGGGAGCGCGGCGCTTTTCAAGGGCCGAGCGCACTTCGTCCACGGTGGAACACAGATCCCAGGGCGCTGTGGGGATGCCGTGCCTCTCCATAAATTTCTTGGCGTGGAGCTTGCTTCCTTCGAGCATGGCCCCTGCCTTTCCGGGACCGAATACGGGAAGGCCTTCATTCCGGAGGTCGTCTGCGAGACCGGCTGCAAGAGGAACTTCCGGACCGATGACCACGAGGCCGATGGAATGGGCCCGGAGAAGGGGAAGAAGCTCCCCGGCGGAAAGGCCTGCAGAAGGGTGGAGGACGGCGAGTGACGCCATGCCGGCATTTCCGGGCGCCGCATGAATGGTTCCGACGGCACCCGATTTCGAAAGGGCCCACACGATGGCGTGTTCCCTGGCTCCGCCGCCGACAACCAGGACGTTTGTCATTCCCCCCTGCCTCCTCAGTGGCGGAACGTGCGCCATCCGCTGATGAACATGGAAATGCCGAGCTTTTCTGCGGATGAGAAGACTTCGCTGTCCCGTACCGATCCGCCGGGCTGGATGATCGCCTCGATGCCGGCGTCCGCAGCCGCCTCGATACCGTCGGAGAAGGGGAAGAATGCATCGGAGCCCAGAACCGCTCCCCGTGCCTTCTCTCCGGCCTGCCTCACGGCAAAATCGACGGCGTGGAGCCTGCTGCAGAAACCTCTTCCTATACCCACCGCTTCCCGGTTCTTCACGATGGAGATGGCGTTGCTCTTGGAAAGGGCGGCCACTTTCCAGGCGAAGAGAAGGTCTTCCCAGAGGTCGGGCCGCGGTTTCCCTATCCATTCGCCCTTATCGGGAAGGGGAAGGGGAGGAAGGCTGTCCTGCTGCACCAGGAGGCCGCTCCAGGTTCCGGTGAACTGGAGGGGAGACACCCTGCCGCCCTTCCAGCGGAGCACCCGGAGGGAAGGTTTCTTCTCCCGGAGAATTTCCACCGTTTCATCGTCATAATCAGGGGCAACAAGCACCTCGGTGAACCGGTCCGCTATGGCGAGCACCGTTTCCATGTCCACTTTTTTCGAAATTCCCACCACTCCGCCGAAGGCGGAAACAGGATCGCACCCCACCGCCTTCTCGTAGGCCTCCCGCGGAGAGGAACCGCAGGCCATGCCGCAGGGGGTGGTGTGCTTGATCACCAGGGCTCCGCAGCAGTCCTGGAGGAGGGCGCATCCTCTCATGGCGCAGTCGGTGTCGAGGATATTGTTGTAGGAAAGAGGCTTTCCGGAAATCTGTTCCCACGGAAGATCCGCAAGGGAAGGCAGGTAAAGGGATGCTTCCTGGTGGGGGTTTTCACCGTACCGGAGATCCTGTTTCTTCACAAAGGCAAGGGGCATTCTTTCCGGAAGGTGAGTGGGGGTTGACCCGGTCGCCTCAGCAAGCCCGTCGACGATGGCGGCATCGTATGCAGAGGTGGAGCGGAAGGCCTTTAGTGCCAGTTTCTGCCTGCTTTCCTGGCAAACATCCCCTTCGGAACGGAGTTCTGCTGCGATGCCGTCATAATCGCCGGGGTCAGTGAGCACAACGACCTGCCGGTAGTTTTTGGCTGCGGCTCTCAGCAGGGAGACTCCCCCGATATCGATGTTCTCGAGAAGTTCGTCCAGTTCAGGAGCACGGCGGGCCGTCTCCTCGAAGGGGTAGAGGTTGCAGACGATCATGTCGAGCAGGGGAATGCCGAACTGCTCCGTCTCCTTCATGTCCCCCGCTACGTCCCTCCGGGCGAGAATTCCTCCGAAGACGAGGGGATGGAGGGTTTTCACCCTGCCCCCGAGAATGTGGGGGTACCCGGTGACGTCGGAGACTTCGGTGACAGGCAGGCCGGCCTTCCTGAGATGATCGGCCGTTCCTGAACTGGAAATCAGATCCCAGCCCAGGGAGACAAGTTCTTCCGCGAAGCGGGCGATTCCCGTCTTGTCGAAAACGGAGAGAAGCGCTTTTTTGCCCTTCATTGTTTCAGCTCCTTTCAGATGCAGGGACGCCGGAAAAAAGCCCGGCGAGGGTCTTCCAGTACAGTCCGTGCTCCGCCCTGTGGATTCTCTTCTCCAGGGATTCGAGGGTATCACAGGGGCGGACGGGAACTGCCTTCTGGGCCAGTATCGGTCCGGAATCCACTCCTTCGTCCACCAGGTGGACCGTTACCCCGGTAATTTTGACCCCGTATCTCCATGCATCGCCGATGCCGTCCCTGCCGGGAAATGAAGGGAGAAGAGAGGGGTGGATATTCACAATGCGGCCTCTGCGGGCTGCAACGAATTCAGGAGAAAGGAGGCGCATGAAACCCGCCAGGACGATCCACTCCACATTATTGCGGGAGCAGAGGAGGGCGAGCTGCTGTTCTGCCCCCCGTCTGCCTTCCTTACCGTAATCAAGCATTTCCGCCGGAAAACCCATTTTTCTGGCGATATCAAGTCCGGCTGCCCCTGGATTGTCGCTCGCGACGAACTTCAGGCGGGCATCCAGCTTTCCCCGGGCCACAGCCCTGGCGATGGCGGCCATATTTGTTCCCCGTCCGGAGATGAGGACGGCAAAGGATGTCATGCCGAAACCCCGCCGATGACGTATCCTTTCTCTCCCAGGCTTTCAAGAAGGGAGAGAAACTCGGGGAGCTTCTCTTTCCTGACGATGAAGGCAAAACCGATGCCCAGGTTGAAGACTTTTCGCATTTCGCTCTCGTCAATGCCCCGGTCACGGAGAAGGGAAAATATGGGGGAACGGGGCCAGGCGTCGTAGTCAAGAGAGAGGGCAAGATCTCCGGGAATGACCCGCCGGATGTTGTCATAGAGCCCCCCGCCGGTGATGTGGGCCATGCCCCCCACGAGTCCCGAGCTGGCGGCCTCGAGGGCAACGGAGACATACAGTCTCGTGGGGACGAGGAGACTCTCGCCGATGGTTTTTCCCTCGAGAACTTCCGGCGTGTCGGAAAGACCGCAGGGATTGCCGGAAGAGAAAAGGGCCTTCCGGACGAGGGAAAAACCGTTGCTGTGAACTCCCGAACTCGCAATGCCGACGACGGCGTCGCCGGGGGCGATACGGCTCCCGTCGATAATTTCATCCTCCCGGAGCATGCCGACGGAAAAACCCGCAAGATCGAGTCCGTCTTCGTTGTAGGTACCGGGCATTTCCGCAGTTTCTCCCCCGAGGAGGGCACACCCGCTGTCCCGGCAGGCCCTGGCCGCACTTTCCACGATGGGGCCGAGGATTTCGGGTTTCAGCCTTCCGCAGGCGATGTAGTCCAGGAAGAAGAGGGGCCGGGCGCCGCAGGTAACAAGGTCGTTCACATTCATGGCCACCAGATCCTGGCCGATCCCGTCAAATTTTCCCGCAGCCTTGGCCACTTCGATCTTCGTTCCCACTCCGTCGCAGCACCCCGCGAGGACAAGGCCGCCGGGAAGCCTGTAGAGGCCGCTGAATCCTCCGATTCCCCCCAGGACGTTCGGGTCGGCCGGCATGGACCGGACGATATTCCTGATGGTCCCTACCCATTGGTCGGCAAGGGGAATGTCCACCCCCGCGTCCCTATAGTTCAGGTTCATTATCTTCTCCTCCCTCCATGTACTGGCCGGAAAAGCAGGCCGTGCAGACCTCGCCGCAGGGAAGACCGATAGCCTCGATGAGGTCTTCCTCCGTTATGTAGGAGAGGGAATCCGCCCCCACCTCCCGTTCGAGCTGCCGGAGGTTCATCCTGGCCGCCGCAAGCTCCACCCTCGTCGGCGTATCGATGCCGTAGTAACAGGGGAACCGCACCGGCGGAGACGAAATTCTGACGTGAACCTGGCTTGCACCGCATGCCTTTATCATGGAAATCATCCTCTGGCACGTGGTCCCCCGGACGATGGAGTCGTCCACCACCACCACGTTCTTGCCCGAAAGCACTTCCGTGATTGGGTTGAGCTTGATTCTTACGCCGAGCTCCCGGACCCGCTGGGTCGGTTCGATGAAGGTCCTGCCGACGTACCTGTTCCTGACCACTGTCTGTTCATAGGGAGTGGCACTTTTTTCCGCGTAGCCGAGGGCGGCGATGGTGCCGCTGTCCGGCATTCCCGTGGCGAGATGGGCTTCGGGGCACGGTGCCCGGTCGGCGAGCTTCCTTCCCAGTTCTTTCCGGACCTCGTAGACCGAGCGCCCGCTGATGACGCTGTCGGGCCTTGCGAAATAGACAAATTCGAAGGCACATCCGTAGCGGCGCTTCACGTCCACCGGAATGGGGATGGAATCCATGCCCTTCCGGCCGAAGATGACCACCTCTCCCGGCTCAACTTCCCGCACCACTGAGGCACCTACAAGGTTCAGGGCGCAGGTTTCCGAGGAGACGTAAAACACGTCGTCCCGCTTTCCGATGACCAGCGGCCGGAATCCCCAGGGGTCCCTGGCGGCCACAAGATCCTGGCCTATCACCATGGCGAGGGAGTAGGCCCCCCTCAGTCTGGTGAGAGAATCCAGCAGGGCGTCCAGGGACTCCTTGTGGGGCTGGTGGGCCATGAGGTGAAGGATGACCTCCGTATCCGTGGCCGAATGGAAGATGGCTCCGCGGTTTTCAAGGAAAAGCTTGATTCCGCCTGCATTGGTCAGGTTCCCGTTATGGGCAACGGCAAGAGAGGTTTTCGAAGTGCTCGCTGTGAGCGGCTGGGCATTCGCCAGTTCAGATCCCCCTGCGGTGGAGTACCGGACATGGCCTATGGCGCACGACGTTTCCACGGCCGCAAGTTCTGCCTGGTTCAGGGCAAGATGGACAAGCCCTGATCCCTTGATGGAGGAAATCCGGCCCTGGGGATTGACCCAGGCCACTCCCGCCGCCTCCTGCCCTCTGTGCTGCAGGGCGTAGAGGCCCAGGTAGACGTCCTCCAGAACCTTTTTCCCCATGGGGGAGTAGGCACCGAAAATGCCGCACATTCAGTTATTCCTCCATATTTCCCGTAGACGGGCAACCGTCAGGCTGAAAGCCCCGTCAACGGAAAGAGAGTCGCCGCCTGCCCGCCCCAGTTCAAGGCACGGATAGCCGCTCCAGATTGCCTTAAAGAGAGGAACCCTGGACATGGGAACGGAATACAGGGCCCGGGCTCCTCCCTCGCCGAAGAGAACCACATCTTTTCTTGTGGGAATCCCGAGGGTAATGTGTGCCCCGAGACCGCTTTCCGCAGAGTCCTTCGCCAGGGCGGCGGCAAGTCCCCCTCCGGCGAGAGCCCGCCCGCTCCGTGCCGCTTTTGCACGGGCGGTTCTGAGGGCCCTTTCGGAAAAATCCTTTTCGGCTTCACCGGAGAAACCGAGAGGGCGCCCTGCAGGGGACAGGCCAAGGGACCGGAGGTACTGGCTGCCGGCGAGGGAAGGGTTGCAGGGGCCCACAAAGAAGAGGACATCCCCTTCTTCCCAGGCACCTGAGAGAAGGTAATCGTCGGGGGAAGGAATGAGTCCCACCGTCCCCACCACGGGAGTAGGCAGAATGGCGCCGGATTTCGTTTCGTTGTAGAGACTCACGTTCCCTGAGACCACCGGACAGCCGAGGGCTCCGCACGCTGCCGCCATCCCCTTGATGCATTCTTCCAGGGCCCAGTATTGCCCGGGAACCTCGGGGGACGGAAAATTGAGGCAATCCGTCAGCCCGAGGGGTTCAGCTCCTGCAACCGAGAGAGCCCGCACGGTCCGGGCGACTGTTTCGGCGCCTCCGCTGAAAGGATCGAGGCCGCATTTCCAGGGATCAGCGTCGAGAACCAGGGCGATAAGAGACTCTTTTCCCTTGACCCTGAGGACGCTTACCGGATGTCCCGGCCCCCTGACCGTGTTGAGCTGCACCATGGAGTCGTACTGCTCGGAAATCCAGTGTTTCGGGGCCATGGAAGGAGTACCGAGGAGGGAGAGCAGCGCCTGGTTCCAGTCTCCGGGAACGGGGAGACCGTCCAGGTCGAAATTCCATCTTTTTTCAAAGTCCGCCGGTTTTTCCGCCGGCCAGTGAATGGGGGGACACCCGTCCCCGATGAGCGTGGCGGGAAGGGAAGCAACTTTTTCTCCGTGGAAGAAAATGGAGTAGTCATCCCCCTCCTCGGTTTCCCCTATGACCGCGCAGTCAAGTTCCCATTTCCGGGCGACCGAGCAGACCTCGTCAATATTTTTCGGTTCGACGATGAGCAGCATTCTCTCCTGGGATTCGGAGAGGGCGATCTCCCAGGGCTCCATGTCTTCTGCCCGAAGGGGCACCCTGTCGAAGTGGAGTTTCATGCCGACACCGCTCTTGGCTGCCACCTCGCTCGAGGAGGAGGTGATGCCTGCGGCACCCATATCCTGCATGCTGACGATCAGGTTTTTTTCCTTCAGTTCAAGGCATGCCTCGATAAGCATTTTTTCCGCGAAGGGATCGCCTATCTGTATGGAAGGCCTGCTTTCCCTGGCGTCCTCAGAAAGTTCGACGGATGCGAATGCCGCGCCTGCTATGCCGTCACGTCCGGTTTTGGACCCGAGAAGAACCACGAGCTGCCCCGGGCGGGCGGTCTGGGAACTGACGATTTTATCCAGCTCGACGAGACCGATGCAGAATGCGTTGAGAAGAGGGTTTTCGTTGTAGCATGAATCGTAGGCCGTTTTTCCTCCGACGGTGGGGACACCCACGGCATTCCCGTAGTCTCCCACCCCCTTCACGATTCCCGCAGACAGATGACCGGTTCTGGGATGTTCCGGGTCTCCGAAAAAGAGTCCGTCCATGGAGGCCACAGGCCTGGCACCAAGGGCGAGAATATCCCGTATGATGCCTCCGACCCCGGTGGCTGCTCCCTGGTAGGGCGCCACCGCGGACGGGTGATTGTGGCTTTCCGCCTTGAACGCCGCTCCAAGACCGTCTCCGAGGTCGACGATTCCGGCGTTTTCACCTGGTCCGAGGACGACCTTCGGCCCCCTTGTGGGGAAATGCTTAAGAAGATGTTTCGTGGACTTGTAGCTGCAGTGCTCAGACCACATAACCCCGAGGATCCTGAGTTCGCATTCATTGGGCTCCCTTCCGAGGGCGGCTTCGGCGGCGGCGAATTCTTCCTTCCTGATGCCGTATTTACTGAAGTCCATGGCGCCTGCCTCCTTTCTCGAGGAAAGAAGCGACGGACCGCCAGAACAGCCGGCCGTCCTCTCCTCCGAGAATGGCCTCGCTCGCCCTTTCCGGGTGGGGCATAAGGCCAAGAATATTGCCCTCCGGATTGACAATGCCCGCGATGCTGTTCACGGACCCGTTGGGATTCCACTCATCTCCTCCGTCACCGCCGGGAGAGACATAGCGGAAAACGGCCCCTCCTCTTTTTTCCAGGTCTTCGAGCTCGTCTGCGGGGAGGAAGAAGAGGCCGTCCCCGTGGGCGATGGGAAACTGCACTACCTGTCCTTTTTCGAAAAGGCCCGTAAAGGGCGTTTCCGTGTTTTCCACCGACAAACAGCACGGCCTGCAGATAAATGAAAGGGTTTTATTGGGAAGAAGCACTCCGGGAAGAAGGCGGGATTCAGTCAATATCTGGAACCCGTTGCAGATGCCCAGAACGAGTCCCCCATGCCCGCCGTGCTCCCTGACCGCCCCCATGACGGGGGATCGGGCCGCCATGGCGCCGCTTCTCAGGTAATCCCCGTAGGAAAAACCGCCCGGCAGAATGACGAGATCGGTTCCTTCGGGGAGCCGTTCCTCCCTGTGCCAGACGGCATTCACTTCACATCCGAGGGTGTCCCTGATGGAATGAATGACATCCTGGTCACAGTTGCTCCCCGGAAAAATGACGACGGCGGTCTTCACCTACTCTCCCTCCACTTCGATGCGGTACTGTTCGATTATGGGGTTGACCAGGAGATCGTCACACATTTGTTCCGCTTCTTTCCTGGCGCCGGCTGCCGAATCGGCTTCGATCCAGAGCTGGATGTACTTCCCGACTTTTGCGGATCCCAGGGAATCATGACCGAGGGAAACAAGAGAATTGGCCACCGTTTTTCCCTGGATATCGAGAACGCCCTCCTTGAGCTGAACAAAAACATGGACGTGACGGAGCATCACAGAGCCTCCGCAGAGGATACCCGTCTCCAGATTTCTTCGTAAGCTCCGAGAACGTCTCCCAGGTCTTTCCGGAAACGGTCCTTGTCCAGGCGGTTTTTGGTGTCCCTGTCCCAGAAACGGCAGGTATCGGGGGAAATTTCGTCCGCGAGAAGAAGGTTGTCTTCCGTGTCGGTTCCGAACTCGAGCTTGAAGTCCACCAGTATGATCCCGAGGCCGAGAAAATATTCGGAGAGAAGAGAATTGACCTTGAGGGTTATTTCCTTTATTTTATTTAACTGCTCCTGAGTCGACCAGCCGAAGAGAAGGGCATGGTCCTCGGTTATAATCGGATCGCCCAGAGCATCGTCCTTCAGGTAGAGTTCAACCAGCGGGCGGGGAAGCACCTTGCCTTCCTCGACTCCGAGGCGTTTGCAGAGGGTTCCCGTGGTGATGTTCCTCACCACTACCTCGATGGGGATGATGGTGACCTTCCGGACAAGCTGCTGGAGATCGTCGATCCTGCTGATAAAATGGGTGGGAACGCCTTTTTTCCCCAAGTGCTCGAACAGGACGGAGCTGATGAGGTTGTTGAGCCTTCCCTTGCCTTCAATGGAGTCTTTTTTCAGGGCGTTGAAGGCCGTGAGGGAATTTTTATATTCCACGACGTACACGGAAGGATCGTCAGTGGTCCAGACTTTTTTCGCTTTTCCTTCGTACAGAAACTCTCTTTTTTCCATGGGGGCACCTCCGGCGGAATGATGTGCTCACATTATTTACTAGAACGCAAAAAATGTCAATAAAAAGGAGAGCCTCGGAAAATGAAGGCCTTGGAAGGGGTTCCGGTAACGGCTATAGTCCTCGCAGGCGGTTACGGCCGGCGGATGGGCGGAGAAAAACTGTTTCTTGAGATCAACTCTGTCCCCCTCGTTTTGAAGGTGCTCAGGAAAGTTTCCCGTTTTTCGGGAGAGGTTCTCCTTTCCGTGGCGCCGAGACAAACACCGTATGTTTCCGGCATGCTCTCGGGTATAATCTCTCAGTACGGCCTGCGCCTCGTGGAAGACAGGCAGGAAGGGAGCGGTCCCCTGGGCGGCATTCTGGAGGGATTGAAGCAGGCTTCCCTGAAGTGGTCTTTTGTCTGCGCCTGTGACATGCCATGGATTTCAGGGGCCGTCGTCAGGACCCTGTGGAGCTGCGGAGAGGAAGACGCCGACATTGTCGTGCCGAGGATCGGCGGATATTTCGAACCTCTCCACGCTTTTTACAGCAGGGAATGCATTCCTGCCATAGAGAGGGCGGTGCAGTCCGGAGAACGGAAGATCACGTCTTTTTATGACTCGCTGAAGGTGTCCCCAGTGGATGATGAGCATTTTTCCCATCTCCCGGGCTACAAAAAATCCTTCGGCAATCTGAACACAAGAAACGATCTCCTGGATCCGGGAAACGCACACCTCTTTGATTAACAGAGATTCTTGCACTTCGGGAAGGAGAACACCATGGAACAGCAGTACATTCGCAACTTCTGCATCATCGCCCACATAGACCACGGCAAGTCCACCCTTGCCGACCGTCTTCTCGAGAGCACGAGCACCATCGGCCTGAGGGACATGAAGCAGCAGATTCTCGACTCTCTCGACCTTGAACGGGAACGGGGCATAACCATCAAGCTCGTTCCGGTAAAGATGAACTATACGGCGAAGGACGGCAGGGAATATGTGCTCAACCTCATAGATACGCCGGGACACGTGGACTTCGGGTACGAGGTTTCCCGGTCCCTTGCGGCCTGCGAAGGGGCGCTGCTCGTGGTGGACGCCACCCAGGGCGTGGAGGCCCAGACCCTGGCAAACGCCTATATGGCAGTGGACCAGGGGCTCGAGATCCTCCCGGTGATCAACAAGATAGATCTTCCGTCCTCCAGGCCGGAGTACGTGATTCGGGAAATCGAGGACGTGGTGGGCCTTGACTGCGATCATGTCATCCTCGCCAGCGCCAAGGAGGGAAAGGGAATCGATGATATCCTGGAACGGGTAGTAGAGAAAGTTCCCGCTCCTTTGGGCGACCGGGAGGCTCCCCTCCAGGCGATGATTTTCGATTCCGTCTACGATAATTACAAGGGGGTCATCTGCTACATTCGCGTGGTAAACGGCAGGATCCGCCCGGGGCAGACCATCCGTTTCATGGCCACCGGAGGTGTCTTCCCCGTGGAGGAAGTGGGAGTGTTCCGCCCCGGTTTCCAGCCCTGCGATGAACTTGCCGCCGGAGAAGTCGGGTATGTGGTCTCCAATATCAAAACAGTGGCGGAAGCCCACACAGGCGATACCATCACCGACAACGGCAGGCCCGCTGCCTCGCCCCTCCCGGGCTACCGCAAGGTCAAGCCCGTGGTGTTCTGCGGGTTTTATCCCGTGGAGCGGGATGATTACCCTCAGCTCCGGGATGCCCTGGAAAAACTGACCCTCAATGATTCCTCCATCAACTTCGAGCCCGAGACGTCCGTGGCCCTCGGTTTCGGCTTCCGGTGCGGCTTTCTCGGCCTGTTGCACATGGATGTCTCGAAGGAACGGCTCCGGAGGGAGTTCGGGGTGGAACTCGTGGCTACAGCCCCCAACGTGGTCTACGAAGTTGTGACGAAGGACGGGGGCCTCATCGAGGCCCACAGGCCTTCCGATTTCCCCGAAATCGGCGAGATCCAGGAAGTCCGGGAACCGGTGATCAAGATCTCCCTTTTCGTTCCCACGGAGTATGTCGGGAAGGTGATGAAACTCTGCCAGGACAAGCGGGGCACCTATGTTTCCATGGATTATCTCGCTCCGGACAGGGTCCGGCTGGTGTATGAACTTCCACTGGCGGAATTCATCATCGACTTTCACGACAAGCTCAAATCCCAGACGAGAGGGTACGCCTCCCTTGACTACGAGTTCATCGGCCTGAAAGCGGCCGATCTCGTGAGGGTCGATGTGCTTGTGAGCGGCGAGGCTGCGGATGCATTTTCCTTCATCTGCCACCGGGATTCAGCCTATTACAGGGGGCAGGCGGCCGTGAGGAAACTGAAGGAGCTGATCCCCAGCCAGCTTTTCGAGGTTCCCATCCAGGCCTCCGTAGGAAAAAAAGTCATCGTACGCCAGAACGTGAAAGCCCTTCGCAAGGATGTTCTCGCCAAATGCTACGGAGGAGACATCACCAGGAAGAGGAAACTGCTCGAAAAGCAGAAGGAAGGGAAGAAGCGGATGAAACAGATCGGCAAGGTCTCCATTCCCCAGGAGGCGTTCCTCGCTTTCCTCCAGGTGGAAGAGGATGAGGAAAAATAGCTCCCTTTCACACGAAATCGGTTCTTCTCTGGGAGACCTTTCCGGACCCTTTTCTGTCTACATCCATATTCCCTTCTGCCTCCGGAAATGCCCTTACTGTTCTTTTTTCAGCGTTCCCGCAACACCCGGGGAGAGCGAAAAATACCTGGATCTGCTGAAAAAGGAGATCCTCTTTTACCGGGCATTCCTCGGGGAGAAATCCGAAGCGTCCACTCTGTACTTCGGAGGCGGCACGCCCACCATGCTTTCCCCGGGCCAGTGGGAAGACCTGCTGTCATTTCTGGAAGAGAACATTCCCGTTTCACCGTGCGCGGAAATTACGGTGGAGGCGAATCCGGAGTCTTTTTCGGAGAGGCATGCCGCCGTCTGGAAGAAGAGGAGGGTTTCCAGGGTAAGCATCGGCGTCCAGAGTTTTTCGGACGGTGATCTTCTCTGGCTCGGACGCCCCCATGATGCCTCAAAAGCATGCGAAGCCGTCAGGACTGCGGTCCTGGGAGGCTTTTCCGTCAGCGCCGACCTGATGTTCGGGCTGCGGGACCAGACGCTCCGGTCCTGGGCGGGTTCCGTGAAGACTGCACTGGGGCTCGGAGTGGACCATATTTCCCTGTACCAGCTCAGCATTGACGAAGGATGCCGGTGGAATTCCTCCCCCCCTTCCGGAAGAACGGACGGGTATCCTTTCTATAGGTGGAGCCAGTGGTATCTTCCCCGCAAAGGCTTCAGCCAGTATGAAATCGCCAGTTTTTCCCTGCCCGGGCGCCACAGCCGCCACAACACCGCCTACTGGCGGAGGGATCCCGTCCTGGGGCTTGGAGCAGGTGCCTGGGGTTTTCTCGGGGAAAAACGGTACCGGAATGAGGGCAGCCTTGAGGGGTACGCTTCTTCCGTTCGTGCCTTCGGGGGAAGCGTGGCCGGGATGGAGTCGGTCTCAGGGGAGAAGGCTGCCAGGGAAGCAGCTGTGCTTCTGCTCCGGACACAATGGGGCATTTCCTTCGACGCTTTTTCGCACAAATACGGTCAGGCAATACTTGACAGCATTCAGGATACCCTCAGGCGGGAAGCTCCCGCCGATTGTTTTTCGGAAAGCCCGGGCAGCCTTTCGCTGACACCGAAAGGGATGAGGGTCGCAAACGCCCTCTGGAGCCTGATAGTCTAAGAAAGATGAAAGGGGCTGCTCCTGTGGAATACGGAATGATCCGCTTTGGTTCCGGCGAAGATTACGTGGTGGAAGACGTGCTCATGTGCCTTGCGAGATTTTCGCCCCCACGGCCCGTGAAGGGATATGCGGTGAATGTTTCCGACTCTCTGCGGGGCGGCCTTTCCTTCATGGAAGGCGTGGACGGAGGAAACGGGTTCAACGGGGGGTCGCTGCTCCCCCTGTCGAGGGTCTATGTTTCCCTGGAGGAGGAGGGAGGATCCCTTCTCATCGCGGCGGACTCCATGGAGGAGCGGGCCCGCTGGATCAGCGGCAGGCTTGTTTCACGGTCGGGACGAAACTTCAGCGGTGTCATTCACCATACCTACCCAGGGACGGACTGGACGCTGGTAGGGGTCACTACGCCGGGATGGATGCTTCTTTTCGACGAGGACGCACCGGAAGCGGAGCAGGACATACTCGACAGCGAGGTCCACGTGGCCTACCTTCCTGCGGAGGAAAGGCTTATGACGTTTCTTTCTCCCGATAGAAGCACCGGGGAAGCTCTTTCTTTCCTGGCGGAATACCTGCTTTCATGCCTCCCCTTCAGGGAAGGGGAGGCATGAAAGCAGGACTCTTCAGACGGTAAGCTGCTTCTCGGCGGAAAGAAGGGCTTCCGTGATCTCGAACATGTTGGAGATCACTCCCGCGCCGATATCGGCAGTAATGCCGAAATGATTGGTGCAGGTGCCGCAGACGAGGATTCTGGTTCCCTTCTTCCGAAGAGCGGAGAGATGGTCGCAGGATGACGTGTTTTTCAGGGCGAGCTTGACGCCCTCGTTCATGAGCGCCACCACCGACGGCGGGTTTGAGAGCTGGGAGAGGGTTCCGAGGAAGCCCTTCATGAGCACTTCTCCCAATACCTGGTCTTCTCCTCCGATTACCCTGTCGGCAATCAGGACGGCCGTATTCTGCAAGGCCTTTTGCTGTTCTTCCGTTGCCTTGACGGCATTTTCCGGCCAGTCGCCTTTCGTCCCCCTGATGGTAATGGTTCCGTCCTCGTCTATGATCTGTACCCGAAATCCGTTTTTTTCAAGAAAACGCTGGACGTTGGAAGCGGACACCGCGTTGTCGAGATAAATCTCGAGTTCCTTTTCTCCCGAGTCCACATGCGTTTTGGTCATCATGACCGGCTGGGGGCAGCTTTTGCCCCTGGCGTCGATCTTCGCCATACTGTCGCCTCCCCGAAGTGTTTTGAAAATCCCGACCCGTACAGCCTGATATTATAGGGTAGAATATGGGCGGGAGCAAAGTATTTTCCTCCACCCGGCCTTTTACGGTGCGGGACGCTTTCCCTTTCGTTGTACACTTCTTTTCTCCGGAGAAAGGTGATGTTTCTTCCATGAAGGCACAGAATGCAGAAAAAAACAGGCTCCGCTCTCTCCCGGCCATGGACAGCCTCCTTGGCATGCCGGACATGGAGCCCTTTCTGGAAAGCATGGGCAGAGAGGCGGTGAAGACAGTCCTTGGGGACGCCATGGACTCCCTCCGGAAAAAAATTCTCGAAGGCGAGGGGGCCGAGCCTTCCGCGGAATCCGTCCTGACACTGGCTCTTCCCGTACTTGCCGCCAGGGCCGGAAAAAGTCTCAGGCCGGTAGTGAACGCCACGGGCGTGGTGATTCACACGAACCTCGGCAGGTCATGCCTGGCCCCCGAGGCCAGGGACGCGGTTCTGGCCGTGGCCGACAGGTACAGTACCCTCGAATACGACATTTCCGAAGGCAAGCGGGGGCACAGGAGTGATCACGTGGAATGGCTCCTGAAGGAAATCACCGGTGCCGATGCGGGGCTGGTGGTGAACAACAACGCCGGGGCGGTCCTTCTCATGCTGGCCGGGCTGTGCGCCGGGAAAGAAGTGATCGTCTCCAGGGGGGAACTCGTGGAAATCGGAGGATCCTTCCGCATTCCCGACATAATGGCCTTTTCGGGCGCCCGTCTCGTGGAGGTGGGGTCCACGAACAGAACCCACCTGAAGGATTACGGAAACGCGGTGACGGAAAACACGGCAGCTCTTCTGAAGGTCCACCCGTCGAATTTCCGGATGGAGGGTTTTACCTCCTCGGTCCCGAGAGAAGAGCTTAACGGCCTTGCCAAAGAAAGAGGACTCCTTTTCCTGGAAGACCTGGGGAGCGGAACCCTCATCGACATGGCCCCCTTCGGTCTGAAGGGGGAGCCGACAGTCTCCTCGTGCCTCCGCGCGGGAGTGGACCTTGTGACTTTTTCCGGAGATAAAATGCTCGGCGGACCCCAGATCGGGGGCCTGGCCGGAAAGAAGGAGATTGTGGACAGGCTGCGCAGTTATCCTCTCCTGAGGGCGCTGAGAGTAGACAAGATGACCCTCGCCGCCTTCGAGGCAACCCTCCGCCTCTATCTTTCCGGGAGGCATCTCAGGATTCCGACTCTCGCCATGCTGAATGAAACAGGCGATTCCCTCCGAAAGAAAGCCCGGAGACTCTCTGATAAACTGAAAAGGATTCTCCCGGCGGGTACCGTTTCCCTGACGGAAGCCGATGACGCCGTGGGCGGAGGCGCCTTTCCGGCAGAACGGCTTCCGGGATGGGCAGTGGGAATTGTCCTGGAATCCGTAGGGAGCGCCGGGACGGTCCTCTCCCTTCTGAGAACTCTCCCTGTTCCTGTTATAGCAGGCGCCCGGGACAATGTGGTTCTCCTTCACGTCCGCACTCTCCTTCCGGGAGACGAAGAAAGAATCTGCGATGCCTTCAGGGCCATCGCTTCCGGGAGGTGATGCCGTGGACCGCCGGGAAATTTCCCTTGTGCTCGGAACGGCAGGTCATATCGACCATGGAAAGACAACCCTCGTGAAAGCCATAACCGGGGTTGACTGCGACCGCCTCAGCGAGGAAAAAAAGCGGGGAATAACCATCGAGCTCGGATTCGCCCCCCTCGTCCTTGACGACGGCAGGATTGTCAGCATTGTGGATGTCCCCGGTCATGAACGGTTTATCCGCCAGATGGTGGCCGGAGCCTCCGGAATTGACGGGGTGCTTCTCGTGGTGGCCGCCGACGAGGGGGTAATGCCCCAGACAAGGGAACATCTCGAGATACTGAAACTCCTCGGCGTAAAGGACGGGCTTGTCGCCGTGACGAAAACGGACTCTGTGGATGAGGAATTCCTGGAGCTCGCCCTTGAGGATGTCCGTGATTTCCTTCGCGGTTCATTCCTGGAAGGAAAACCGGTAATACCCGTTTCCGCACTTTCCGGGACGAACCTTTCTCTTCTCCGGGAGGAACTCGGGAGTCTTGTGGACCGAATCCGCCCGAGGCCCAGGAAAGGCCCTTTCTTCCTTCCCATTGACCGGACATTCCCCGTGGCGGGTTTCGGCGCCGTGGTCACCGGGACGGCCTACAGGGGGGAAATATCCGTCGGCATGGAAGCCGTGGCTCTCCCCTCAGGTAGCGAAGGCAGGATCCGCAGCGTGCAGGTGCACGGAGCCGGTGTCCAGACGGCCTGGGCCGGACAGAGGGTCGCTGTGAGCGTCGCGGGGATTTCTTCCGATGGGCTGTCCAGGGGTGATGTCCTCTGCGCAAAGGGTGTCTACAGGACCACGCGGTGTTTCGAGTGCGAACTCCGTCTGCTTGAGAGCGCCGGAGAGCCGGTTCGTCACTGGCAGAGAGTACGCCTGCACATCGGGACCTCCGATGTGGTGGCCCGTATCGCCCTTCTCGAAAATCCCCTGCTCCAGCCTGGAGAGACGGCTCCGGCCCAGATCGTCGCCGAGGAGGATATCGTCTGCCTCGTGGACCAGCGATTCGTCCTGCGGAGATACAGCCCCCTTGAGACCATCGCCGGCGGGAGAGTCCTGTTTCCCTACGCCGCCAAGCCCAAGGGCAGAAAAGCCAGGACCTCATGCATTGAAAGGGTACGGGACCTTGCCGCGGTCCACGACCCTGAAGAAAGGCTCCTTGCGCTGGTCAGGTCTTTTTCCATGCTGGAGCTTTCCGATGGAGCCCTCTTTATCCAGGAATCCCCCGGAGAAACTGCCCGCCTGGCGGAGAAGCTCAGGAAGAGGGAAGACATTGTGTTTCTCCAGGGGGAAAAAAAGCTCCTTCTTTCCAGGGAATGCTTTCTTCGGCTGGCGGGGGACGTGGAAGCCTTCCTCGGGTCCTACCACGACTCCCATCCGTCCCAGAAGGGCGCTCCTCCTGACGTGACAGCCCTTTCCTCTCTCAAATCCTTCGATTCGAGAACGGCGAAGGCTTTTCTCGAAGCCCTCGTTTCAGGCGGTTCCGTGGTACTCACGGAAGAAGGGCTTCTCCGCCTGGGAAATTTTCTGCCGAGAGACGACGAGGCCTTTGAAAGACGGTCCGCCGGGATCCTTTCCTTGTGCAGGGAAAGAGGATTCCAGCCTCCCGTGATTTCTGAGGCGAGAGAGATCCTCGCCATCGGAGAGGAGGCTTTTTCTACACTGCTCAACGGCATGCGGGAAACGGGCATGGTTTCCGTTGTGTCCGGAGAGTTTCTTCTTTCAGCGGAGGTGGAGAATGAGCTTCTCCGTATCCTCCTCCGGGAGAAAGACGGCATCACCCTGGCCCGGGTACGGGATATCACGGGGAGTTCGAGAAAATTCATTCTCCCGTTGCTCGAATATCTTGATGCGAAGGGGTTCACCCGGAGAGCGGGAGAGAAAAGGGTCCTTCTCGCGTCAAAGCTCCCCCGGGAAATTTCCGGTCCCTGAGGTACCGGGCCCCTGGCCCCGGGTCGGCATGAGCCCCCCTGACATTTGATATTTTTTCATATTTATGATAAGATTCATGCAACATTTGCAGTATTGGGAGTGACCCGAATGGCGACAATAACTTCGATCCGTGAACAGGTTGCGTTGTACAAGGGATTGAAAGTCCGGTACAGGACAGCCAAGGGGCGCCGCAAGGTTGAAGAACGCCAGGGAGTCATCCTGGAAACCTATCCGAACCTCTTTACCCTTTACGTCGAATCTCAGGATAGCAAGGTATCCTTCAGCTATGCGGAGCTTTTGACCCGGGAGGTCGAACTGGAGCTTCTTTCCGGAAGCAGGAACTGATCCCTTTCGAACGTCCGAAAAAAGACGCCCCGACACCCCTGCGTGCCGGGGCATCTTTTTTTCTCTCGCAAGAGGAGGCCATTATGTCCTTTTTTGTCCATTCGGATGCCAAAATCAATATCTCGTTGCGGATCACCGGCAAACGGTCTGACGGATACCACGAACTCAGATCGGTTTTTTTGCGACTATCCTCGGTAGAATCATTGACAATTACACCGCAATATGATCATAATGTCCGGAACAGCCTGTCCGTTTACGGAGAGACCGTCCCGGGAAGAAACATACTTGAGGAAGTGCTGACCGCTGCCGGGCAGACCATGGATCTTCCACCCCTTCACATAAACCTTGTGAAGAATATCCCGCCGGGAAGCGGACTGGGCGGAGGAAGCGGAAACGCCGCGGCCCTGCTTTCCTGGCTGCAGCGCATGAGCGGGAGAAATAATCCCGGGCCGGGGGAATTCGGCTCCGATGTCCCCTTTCTTTTCAGCGATGCCGAATGGGCCGTAGTGAGCGGAAGGGGAGACAATATCATGCCTGTTTCCTCTCCACCGGAAACGCCTGCGGTTCTTGTTGCGGTTCCGTCCTGGGAGATGTCCACAAAAAGGGCTTTTTCTCTCCTCGAGAACACATACGGCGGACGGTTTCCCCTGAACGCCGGCGAGGCGGAAAAGGAAACGGAAGACATTCTGGGCGCTTTGCGGGCACAACGGCACGTCGGGCTTTTGCCGAACGATTTTCTGCCGGTGCTTCGGACTTTACACCCCCGGTATTCGGATCTCTTCAGCGCTTTCGGCGAATACGGCGCCACAGGCTGGGGAATAACGGGAAGCGGGAGTGCCTGTTTCGGGCTCTTCTACGAAAAAAGCGGCCTCGGCTGTTTTTTCAGAGATATGACGAAATACGACTGGATACGGAAAATTTTCTGCCTGGAGTGATGACGAAATGAAAGGACAAAGAACAGAAAGGCTTATCCGCACTGCGGCCAGGTTTTTAACCTGCCCTTCGAAGCAGCTTTCACTGACATCCCTTGCCGAGGACTTCCTTGTGTCGAAGACGGTCATCAGCGATGATGTGGCGATCATCGACGAAGCCCTTTCCCGGGAGGGGATGGGGGGGATCAGCGTCGACCGGGGAAGAACGGGCGGCGCGTCCTTCGTTCCGAGGATGGCGGCGGGGGTCAAGGACACCCTCCTCAAGGAAATAATGGACCTCCTCAACTGCGAAGACCGTTTTCTTCCCGGAGGGCTGGTCTATTACAGCGACATCCTCTTCAACCCCCACTACGCCCTCCGTCTCGGGTACGCCATGGCCTCCCTCTTCAGCGAGACGAGGCCGGACGTGGTCATGACATCCGAAGTCAAGGGCATTCCCCTCGCCATTTTTACCGCCCACGCCATGGGCATTCCCCTGGCGGTATGCCGTTTCCGGAACCGGGCGAGCGACGGATCGGCTGTCACCGTCCATTACCCCACAAAGAACGGCGATGTAAAAGCCATGTACATGGGAACCAAGCAGCTCGGAAAGGGGAAGCGGGTCCTCATAGTTGACGACTTCATGCGCGGCGGCAGTACGGCAGCCGGAATGCTCCTGGTAGCCAAGGAATTCGGTGCTGAGGTTGCGGGAACGGGAATCTTCATGGTTTCCTCTGACCCCGAGGTGAAGGCCGTTTCCTCCTACAAGGCTCTGCTTCGGCTTGACGGCGTGGAAAAGAGACAGCCGAAGGTGGCCCTGTGGGAGTGAGTCCAGGGATTCAGGCCGGGCGGGTTTGACGATAGCCCCCCGCTGATATACAATCCCTCTGACGGAAGGAGGTGACCACATCTTTCATGCGTGTATCTATTAATCAGGAAGAATGTATCGGCTGTGGTGTATGCGCTCAGGTGTGCCCCGAGGTCTTTTCCATGGACGAAGATGCAGGGGTTTCCAAGGTAATTCGCCCCGAAGGCGGCGATTGCGCTCAGGAAGCTGCCGAGAGCTGCCCTGTGGGCTGCATCGTTATAGAGGAGTAAATCGGCGGATTTTTTAGAAATATGGCATGCTCCTTGCATTTCCTCAGACCTGGGGCGTATAATGAGCAACGCTTCTTTCCGGGCCTATAGCTCAAGTGGTTAGAGCCACCGGCTCATAACCGGAAGGTTCCTGGTTCGAGTCCAGGTAGGCCCACCACGAAAATCGCCGTTTCCTTCCGGGGGAACGGTTTTTTTTATTTGGATTTGGGAGGAGGAAAGGCGATGCGAGTGAAGGATCTTCTCAGGAACCTTGACGCCATGGTTCCTTTCAGCTGGGCGGAGGAGTGGGACAATTCGGGACTCATCACGGGAAATCCCGAGTCTCCGGTGACGGGGGTCGCGGTATGCCTCGACCCGACTCCGGAAGCCATGGAATATGCGGCCGAAAATGGATGCTCCGTCCTGGTGAGCCACCATCCTCTCATCTTTTCCCCGCTGAAAAAGATTGATGTTTCCACCTGCACCGGAAAGGCCGTCGCCTTCGCGCTGAAAAAAGACATTGCCGTGATCTCCATGCATACAAACTGGGATTCGAGCCCGAGAGGCGTCAACGCCGCCATAGCCGGGGCCCTGGGACTGGAGTCCGTCTGCCCCCTTGTTCCCTCAGCCTCCGGTGCATGGGGACTCGGAGCCCTGGGAAATCTTCCAGCAGCTATGACAGGGCAGGAACTGGGGCAGATGATCCGTTCCGTGCTGAAGCTCTCCCGTCTCGACCTCTACGGCGCCCCCCACCGTTCAGTGAACAGGCTCGCACTGTGCGGAGGCTCCGGTGGCAGCCTGTGGGGCGGAGCGAAAGCTTCCGGGGCTGACGCCTACTTCACATCAGATGTGAAGTACCACGAAAGGCTGGAGGCCCTTGAGGGAGGACTTCTTCTCCTCATTGGAGATCACGGGGAAGCAGAGTCGTTTTCTCTCGAGGCACTGGCCGGGACTGTTTCCGAAGCCTCAGGATCCGGAGTTCCTGTTTTCAGAGGCATGCCCCGTGCCCCTGTCGTCATAGGCTGACATCATTCCAGCCTATGACGATTCCGGTTCAAATGATATGATATCTTAGATTTTTTGACGGATTTTTCCGGACATTTCCCATTCGAGGTGGTTAGAAATGAACCAGCGTGTTTTCAGCGGAATGAGACCCACAGGACAGCTCCACCTTGGGCATCTTGCGGGAGCCCTGACGAATTGGATCAAGCTCCAGGATGGGTATGATTGCTTCTACAGCATTGTTGACTGGCATGCCCTCATGTCGGACTATGCCGACAGCTCCAAAATAGAATCAAACTGCAGGGAGGTCCTTATCGACTGGCTTTCCTCCGGCCTTGACCCTGAAAAGTGCGTCATTTTCGTTCAGTCCCACGTCCCCCAGCACGCGGAGCTGCATCTTGCCCTTTCCATGGTCACACCGCTCGGCTGGCTCCAGAGATGCCCCACGTACAAGGAACAGATCATCAACATACAGAACAAGGACCTCAGCAATTATGCTTTCCTCGGATACCCTGTCCTCATGGCGGCGGACATTCTTCTGTACAAGGCGGGGATCGTGCCCGTGGGCGAGGATCAGAGCGCCCACCTGGAAATTGCCAGGGAAATGGTGCGGAGATTCAACGGCTTTTTCGGGGAGGTCCTGGTCGAACCCCAGATCATGCTGACCCCCACTCCGAAGGTTCCCGGAACGGACGGCAAGAAAATGAGCAAATCCTACGGAAATTCGATCAACCTTGCCGACAGCCCTGAGGATGTCTGGAACAAACTGCGGACCATGGTGACCGACCCTGCCCGGGAAAAACGCACCGACCCCGGCGATCCGGAAAAATGCCCTGTCTGGGATATCCACAAGGTCTTCAACAACAGCGACAGTGAAAAAGCCGAGATAGCGGAGGGCTGCAGGACCGCAGGCATCGGCTGCGTGGACTGCAAGAAGAAGCTGAAGGTTCATGTGGAGAGGGTAATGAACCCCATACGGGAGAAACGGGCATATTACGAAAAAAATCCCGATCTTCTCGGGGACATCCTCAGGGAGGGAGCAGTGAAGGCCGGGGCTGTCGCCCGCAAAACCATGGACGAGGTTGTGGCCGCCCTGGGATTCGTCCGGAGAGGGTAGGTCGATGATGTGGTTCCGAACCACAACCTGAGCGGTTTTCAGGCGGAGGTAAGCGGTTTTTCCGGCCCTTTCGACCTGCTATGCTACCTGGTGGAAAACAGACAGCTCGATGCGGCCGGTATTTCCGTCGGTCAGGCCGTCAGGATCTACGGAGCCTACCTGGCCAACACGAGGCGGGTCTCCGTTGCCGTGGTCTCCGAATTTTTGACCCTGGCGGCCTCTCTGGTGCTGAACAAGATCAGGTCCCTTCTCCCGGGGAAAGCCGGAGGGCAGGAAGATGACCAGTCCGGCATGGAAGATGAACCCCTTGACGGGTACGATGTGGAGGAAAAACTTTCCCGGTACAGGCCATACCGGAAAGCAGCCTTTTTCCTTTGGAACAGGAAGGAAAAGCAGGATTTCGTTTTTTTCCGTCCTTCCTCCGGGGAAGAAGGACAATCCTGGGACCTCGGCGACCTCTACGGACTGTGCAGTCTCTGGTGGGACCTTCTGGAAGAAAAAAGGGCCTCCGGTTCTTCGGGAAAGCTCTCCTGGATGGACAGGGAAGATGACTGGGAAGGAATGCCTGTTCCGCTGCCGGATGAGGAGCAGATCGACATGAAGATTTCGGAGATAATGGGGATTCTCAAAAAATCCCCGGCGGTCTCCTTCTCGGGCCTTCTCGGAAACGGCAGAAACGTGGGCGTTTTCGTCGTGACGCTTCTTTCCCTGCTCGAAATGAGCAGAATGGGGCGAATCCGCATCGTACAGGAGGAGCTGTTCAGGGATGTGCTCATATACAGTGTCTGAAGGCATTTCCGACACCGGCCGAAGGATTCAGGCGATCCTCTTCGTCGCCGGAACTCCTGTTGCGGCTGCGGAACTTGCAGAGGTCCTGTCCCTGCCTCTTTCAATCATCTCAGGAGAAATACGGCGACTCGGAGACTTCCTCAGGAGGACCGGATCGGGGCTTCTCCTCCAGGAAACTGCAGGAGGATGGCGGATGGTGACGGCAGAGGACGTGGCCGATACAGTCTCCCTGTTCCGCGATACAGCCCAGACGCAGAAGATCCGCCTGAGCAGGGCAGCGGTCGAAACGCTGGCCGTGATCGCCTACAACCAGCCGGTGACCAGGAGCGAAGTGGAGGACATCCGGGGGGTCAGGTGCGAACGGGTGATTGAAACACTCCTTTCTCACGGGATGATCAGAATCGCCGGAAGAAAAAAAGGCACCGGCTCACCGCTGCTCTACAGGACCACGGACCTCTTTCTGGAGACCTTCGGCCTTTCCTCCATTTCAGAACTTCCCACCCTTGAGGAGCTTCAGGAACTTGCGCCGCCGCCCGAAGAAAAGCCCCGGAAGGAATCGGCCGGTCAGCCGAAAGAAATCGGCGACGGCGGAGAGGCGATGATCTGCCGTGAATGAAGGGATCAGGCTCAACAGGTTCCTGGCCATGTGCGGGCTGGGAGCGAGAAGAAAGGTCGAGGATATCATTTCTTCCGGCCGTGTTAAGGTGGACGGAAAGGTGGTTCTCATGCCGGCATACCGTGTGGACGAAGGAAATGAAGTTACCGTCGACGGCAGCCGTGTTCAGCCTGAAAGCAAAGTGTACGTCGTTATGAACAAGCCTGCGGGCTGGGTCTGTTCCGTCAGCGATCCCTTTGATCCGGTCATAGCCGGCCTGCTTCCGGAAAAGTACCGCTCCTTCCGCCTGTTTCCCGTGGGTCGGCTCGACAGGGAAACAGAAGGCCTGCTGATCCTCACCAATGACGGCACCTTCGCCCAGGAGGTGCTGCACCCCTCCCGGAGAATACTGCGGGAATACCACGCCCTTCTCGACAGGGAAATTAACCGGAAATCCGCCAGGGAGTGGCTTTCCGGCGTGGAGCTCGACGGGCGTCTGCTGAAGCCGGCAAGTGTTCTTATCCTTGACCGGGAACCAGCGGGCAGGTGGGTCTCCGTGGTCCTGGCGGAGGGGGTCAAGCGGGAGGTGCGCCGGATGGCCCAAAGTCTCGGCTATGAAGTCGAAGTGCTTGTTCGGAAAAGAATTGGTAAAATGGAGCTGAAGGAACTTCCTGCGGGAAAGTTCGTCGAGATGTCCCGCGGGGAACTCTGGAATGCGATCCGGTCGGGGGGAAGCGTTTAGGTCATTCAAGGAGGGCGGAAGATGGACGGAATTGACGAGCGGTCACGGGAACTCATTAAAACACGCATCCTCAACAAAATAAAGGAAATCAAATCTTTTCCGCAGTTCGTCGTGGAAACGATGCGCAAACTGAATGACCCGGACAGCAGCGCCCAGGATGTGGCCGCCAGCCTTTCCCGGGACGAGGGGCTTGTTATCCGGACCCTCAAGCTGGCCAATTCCGCTGCCTATGGAATTTCCAGGGAGATTTCGAGCGTCGCGGAAGCCATCGCTCTCCTGGGGTACAAGAACATCAGCAACATCGTTCTCTCGGCCTCGGTTTACTCCGTGATGGACAAATCCCTCACGGGATATGCCCTTGACAGGGGAGCCCTCTGGCGCCATTCCCTCACCGTGGCCTATGCGGCACGGTACATTTCCCAGAAGACCAGGAAAGCCCTTCCGGAAGAAGCCTACGTCGGAGGGCTTCTTCACGATATCGGGAAAGTGGTGCTGAACGATTATGTCCGTTTCGGATACGGCATCATCGTCAAACTGGTGGAGGAGCAGCAGATTCCCTTCCTCGACGCCGAAGTCCAGGTTCTCGGGTTTGACCACGCCGCTGTGGGAACCCTTCTGGTAGAAAAATGGGGACTTCCCGACCCCTTCAGATTTGCGGTGGCGTATCACCACTCTCCCAACGCCCTTCAGGAACCGAAATACCAACCCCTGGTCGACGTGGTCCATATCGCAAACTCCCTCTGCCTCATGCTCGGCGTCGGACTCGGCGCCGACGGCCTCCAGAGCTATCTCTATCCGGAGTCGCTGGAAAGGCTCGGCATCACCGATTATGAACTTCTCATGTCCGAACTGGTGGATTTCGTCGCCCAGGCAGAGGCGGAGCTGTCGGAAATGGAGGAAGCTTTCCAATGACGGCCCAGCCGCTCATTGTGGCCATCGACGGACCGGCCGGAGCCGGAAAAAGCACCGTGGCGAAACTGGTAGCCGGATCCCTGGGGGTTCCCTATCTTGACACCGGGGCGTTGTACAGGGCGCTTGCCCTCTTTCTTGACGCCAGGGGCATTCCGCCCGTGGAATGCGATGCACTGTATTCAGCCCTTCAGGAGGTCTCCCTGGAAATAACCGAAAAAGAAATCCTGCTCGAGGGAAAAAACGTCGGGGCCGAAATACGCACTCCCCGCATCGACACCGTTGTTTCCGCCTACGCATCGCTGCCCATGGTCAGGAACCGCCTCCTTGACCTCCAGCGGGAACAGGGAAAAAGGAAAGGTCTTGTAGCGGACGGGCGAGACATGGCGACCGTCGTATTTCCTGATGCCCGGGTGAAGATTTTCCTCACCGCATCTGACGAGGAAAGGGCACGGCGCCGTTTTCTCGAACTCAGGGAGCGGAAGGAAAACGCACGCTATGAAGATGTGCTTGAACAGATACGGGAGAGGGACCGGGCGGACAGCAGCCGCTCCACAGCTCCGCTGCGGAAGGCCGATGACGCGGTCGAGCTGAGTACCGACGGACTGACTATCGGGGAAGTGACCGGCAGTGTGCTCGCTCTGGTGAGAGAAATCCTGAACAAGGAGAATCATAATGACGCTGTCCAATAAACTCTTTTATTTTTTTGTAAAATGGTTCTTTTACATCTCCCTCAAGGTGTACAACAGGATTTCAATCCGTTGGCTCTCTCCGCTACCGCGCCGGAATTACATCGTCATAGCCAATCACTGCAGCAACCTTGACCCCGTGGTCATGGGAGCAATTTTCCCCGGAAGGCTCCGCTTTCTCGCCAAGGCAGAGCTCTTTGAGCCCTTCATTTTCGGGAGCATGGTCCGTGCACTGGGCGCCACTCCAGTGCTGAAACAGGACAGCCAGAGCGCCGGAGCCGCATTGAGGGCATTTTTGAAGCTGCTCGATGACGGTGAAAATGTGCTTCTGTTTCCGGAGGGAGGCCGATCTCTGGACGGAAAGCTCCAACCCCTTGAAGGAGGGGCCGCCCTTATCGCCCTGAAATCGGGCGCACCGGTCGTCCCGGCCTTTGTCGCCGGAACTTTCGAGGCCATGCCTCCGGGCTCAAAATTCGTCAAGCCCCTCCATCTTTCGGTGGTTGTCGGCGAGACCATTGAAACAGCAGAATATGCAAGACTTGGCAGGGAGGGGCGAGATCTGCTGCTCAAAAAACTGGAAGAAGAACTGGTTTCCCTCGAGCCCAGGGCCCGGGCCCTTCTTTGACGGTCATGCCTGAACGTAAGGCGGTGATAGCGGGACTGGAACTCCCGGATCAGCCTTTTTCTCCCTCGGTGCTTCTTGAGGAGCTGGAGCTTCTCCTCGGAAATCTGGGCATAGCGTCCGCAGGTTCGGTCATACAGCGGCGAAGCAGGCCCGACCCGGCTTTTCTCCTCGGGAAAGGCAAGGCGGAAGAACTGGCTCTCTTCTGCAAAAGCGTGGGCGCAACGCTTCTCGTATGCAACGAATCGCTGACTCCGGGGCAGAAAAACAACCTCCAGAAAGCCACAGGCGTGGAGGTGTGGGACCGGCCCTTTGTCATTATGAAAATCTTCGAGCTCCGGGCAAGTTCTTCCGAAGCGAAAATGCAGGTGGAGATGGCGCTGTGCAAATATGAAATACCTCACCTGAAGGGACTCGGAGCGCAGATGTCCCGCCTCGGGGGCGGAATCGGGACCAGGGGCCCGGGAGAGACGGAATTCGAGCGCCACAGGAGAAAGCTTGAGCGGCGTGTGCGGGACATCAGCAAAAAACTCGGAGTGCTGAAAAGAAAGAGGACCCTGCAGCGTGACCGGAGGAAGAAAATGAATCTTCCCGTTGTTTCGCTGGTGGGATATACGAACAGCGGAAAATCATCCCTCCTCAGGGCGCTGAGCAGGGATGCGTCTCTTGTGGCGGAGAACAGGCTCTTTTCAACCCTGGATACGTTCATGAGGAAAGTGAGACTGCCGTCGGGAAGGGAGATTCTGCTTTCCGATACAGTGGGCTTCATCAGGGACCTTCCTCCCGGCCTCGTGGCGGCTTTCAGGACAACACTGGAAGAAATCGTGTCGTCCGCTTTTCTCGTTTTTGTTCTGGATGTAGCCGCTCCGGATTACCAGGAGGTTCGGGAAGTCGTCGAGAAAACTGTTCAGGAGATCGGCGGAGGAGAGATTCCCCGTTTTTTTGCCCTGAACAAATGCGATCTTCTCGCCCCGGATGAAAGCCGGGCTGTGGAGGAGAAGTTCAGGGAGGCGGGAGAAGCAGCCGTTTCAATCAGCGCCCTTTCCGGAACAGGGTTGCCCGAGCTGCTCGCAACCCTTGACGCCTTTCTCCAAAAGACGGAGACGATTTCCAGAGAAGGGAATGGGGACTCATGATACGCAGCATGACGGGTTTTACAAGGGAAAGCAGAAACTTCGAGTGGGGAACCCTCACCATAGAGATTTCCTCGGTGAACCACAGGTACCAGGAACTTACGATCCGTCTGCCGAGGGAACTCGCCTCCTTCGAATCGGCAATCGGAGGCCTTCTCCGTTCCGGCCTGGGACGGGGGAAGGTACGGTTCTTCGCCGAAATAAGCTGGGCTCCGAGGTACAGGGCCCTCGCCATTGACGGGGACGTCCTCCGCAATTATTATACCCAGATCCTCTCTCTCTCGGATGAACTCGGAACCGGGCAGAAACCGGGTCTTCCGTCCCTTCTCTCCCTTCCGGGCGTTCTCGACTCGCCCTCCGTGCTCTCCATGGTGGAGGGGCAGGTGGGCGGAGCCCTAGAAGAAATTGTGGGGACCGGAATTACAAGCCTTGCCGGGATGCGGGAAAGAGAGGGTGAGAACCTGCGGCGGGCGGTCGACGGGTATCTTTCCTCCTTTGAATCCCTCGTCGGTTCCATTGAAAAATACTGGACCGGAAAAAAGGAGGAGCTCTTCGAAGAACTCAGGAAACGGGTCACCCTTCTGCTTGAAGGAGTGACGACTGAAGCTGATCAGGGGCGGGTAGCCCAGGAACTTGCCCTTATGGGGGACAAATGGGACATTTCCGAAGAGTTCGTCCGTTCCAGGAGCCATTGCAGACAATTCCGCACCATCCTTGAAGGCCCCTCTTCCGAGGGGAGAAAACTTGATTTCCTGATTCAGGAGATGAATCGGGAAGTCAATACCATGGGATCCAAAATAACGGATGCCGAGCTCCGCTGGATGGTGGTGGAGGCAAAGACTCTCCTGGAGAAAATCCGGGAACAGGTTCAGAACGTGGAGTGACCGTGATGACGGCAAAGCTTGTTCATATCGGATTCGGCAATATGATCGTAGGGGAGAGGATCGTGGCAATCATTCATCCCACCTCGGCTCCCATCAAGCGTCTCAAGGAGGAAGCGAAGGAACAGGGCAGGCTCATTGACGCCACCCAGGGCCGAAAAACGAGGGCGATTCTGATCACCGACAGCAACCATGTAGTGCTTTCGGCAATTCAGCCCGAGACAATCGTGAACAGATTCGAGGAAGATATTGAGGATGAATCGCTCGGACAGGGGTAAGCTCTTTGTCCTTTCCGGCCCAAGCGGCGCCGGCAAGGGAACACTGCGGAAAAAAGTCTTCGAAACGGTGCAGGGCATCCGTTTTTCGATATCATGCACCACAAGGCCTCCCCGGCAGGGAGAGAAGGAGGGCATAGACTATCGGTTTATTTCCGAAGAGGCCTTTCTTTCCCTTCTGAAGGAGGACAAGTTTCTCGAACATGCGGAAGTCCATGGACATTACTACGGAACCCTCAGGGAAGACGTGGAGCAGGCACTTTCAGGCGGCCTTGATATGGTACTCGAAATTGACGTCCAGGGAGCTTTCCAGATAAGGGAAAAAATGCCCGAGAGCATCCTTGTGTTCGTCTCTCCTCCTTCCCTCGAAGAACTTGAGCACCGCCTGAGGGAAAGGGGAACGGAGAGCGGTGAACATCTCCGGCTCAGGATGAAAAATGCCAGGCTTGAGATGATGAAAGCCAAAGATTATGATTACGTTATAGTGAACGATGACGCCGAACGGGCTTCCGAAGAACTGAAGTCCGTAATTACCGGCTACAGATCAATCAGGGAGGAACGAAAATGATTTTCTACGATATGGATTCTCTGGCCCAAAAACAGGGTATAAACAACAAATATCTCCTCACCGCCGCAGTGGCTGCCCGTGCCCGGGCTCTCAGCGAACAGAAAGGGCGTACCCTTGATGAGGACAACGAAAAATTCATCTCCACAGCCCTTCAGGAATTTGATCTCGGCGCAGTCCGCCTCTCCCTGGAGCAGGAATCCGCCCCGGAGAACGGAGCCGATTCCTGATTCGCCATGCCTGACTGGAAGCAGAAGAGAAAAGTCGTTCTCGGCATAACGGGAGGCATTTCCGCCTATAAGACCCCGGAGATCGTACGTGCTCTCGTGAAATCCGGGTGTGACGTGGAGGCAGTGCTCACCTCCGACGGCGAAAAGTTCGTCAGCCCCATGGTACTGTCCACACTGGCCGGCAAACGGGTCTGGAGACAATCCGACTTCCTTTCCGATGACGCGGGGTGGAAAATACCCCATATTACGCTGGCGGACTGGGCTGATGTGGTCATCGTCGCCCCCTGCACAGCGGAAACACTGTCGAACATGGCCAGGGGGGCGGGAAAGGAATTGCTCTGCTCTCTGCTCCTTGCTACCGGAGCGCCCGTAGTGGTGTTCCCGGCAATGAACGTGAATATGCTCAATCATCCCGCTACGGCCAGAAACATGGAAATCCTGAAGGAAACGGGAATCATCATTGCCGATCCGGAAACGGGAAGCCTGGCATGCGGATACGAAGGCAAAGGCAGGCTCCCCTCCGTGGAGGTTATTCTGGAGGAAATGTGGAAAACCCTGTGCCCTTCAAAAAAACTCGAGGGAAAAAATGTCCTCGTCACCGCCGGCCCCACCTGGGAATTTCTTGATCCCGTCAGGTTTCTCAGCAATCCCAGCACGGGGAAGATGGGGTATGCCATGGCGAGATCTGCATGGTACAGAGGCGCCTCGGTAACCTTTGTCCATGGTCCTGCCGCCTTTTCCAACCTCAGTGGGTTTGACGTCAAGTCCGTTGTGTCTGCAGAGGAAATGAAGCGGACGGTTCTGGCCCTTTCAGAAGAAATGGACTATATCGTCAAGGCGGCCGCAGTGGGCGATTTCCGGGCAGCCTCCTTCAGCGACAGAAAAATCAAGAGGGCGAATGCCGACGCTGTCACGGTAGACCTGGTTCAGAACACGGACATTGCCGCTTCGCTCGGGGAGCGGAAGCGGCAGGGACAGACTCTCATCGGCTTCGCCGCTGAAAGCCACGACCTGCTGGCCAACGCCTCCGAAAAAATGAAGCGGAAAAATCTCGATTATATTGTTGCCAATGACATAACCGCCTCCGGTTCAGGTTTCGGGACCGACACCAACTCGGTCAGGCTTCTTTCCAGGGACGGGAGCGCCGACGAATTCTCCGGAACAAAGGAGGATGTGGCCGAAAGGGTGTGGAACAGAATTCTTGAAGAGGACTGGCTTCTGTGAATAATGTGGGGGCTCCCTGTTTCTGCAATGTCATCGTACCGGGACCATGGTGGAACCCCCTGACCTATGAACTGCCTTCACCCCTTCCCCGCGGATGCCGCCTGAGGATACCTGTAGGCAGGGGAACGCGGTTCGGAATAGCGGATTCATTTTTTGCCTCCCTTCCGGAAAAAGAATCATTCACCGTTCGTCAGGCGGAGATTCTTTGCGATGGCGGCCCCCTGGTAACGGACGAAGAACTCGATCTCATCAACTGGACCGGAAAGACCTTCCTCTGCGGTCCCGGCGAGGTTTTGAAAATTGCCGTGCCGCCTGACGTTCTCTCCTGCCCCGGCTCTCTTGAAGACTTTACCCCAGCAGAAGGGCCTTTTCCGGAGGTCCCCGGCCAGTACGAAGAGATGTTCCTCTATGAATGCGACACCTCCTCCCGGTGGAAAAAACTTGCAGAATCCCTGAACAACGGTCATCCCTTCCTTGCCCTTTTCCCGGAACAGAGGATGGCAGCAGCGTTTTTTGACGTTCTTTCACCCACGGCCAGGGAAACTTCTCTCCTGTGGCCCCCGACAGGAGGGAAAAAACTGCACGATGCTTGGCTTGCAGCACGAATGGGGCGGGTTAGAGGCATTATCGGGGGGCCGGGAGCCGTTTTCGCCCCGCTCTGCCGTATCCGCTCCGTCATTGTGGATGAAGAAAGCAGCGGCGCTTACAGGACCTACAGGCGCCCCTTTCTCAACATCAGGTCGGTTGCCGCCAGAAAGGCCCTTTTGGCACAAGCGGCCCTCATCCTTTCAGGACGGCTGCCTTCCTCGAGGGTATACCTTCGCGGAAAACCGAAATGCACCCGGCGCCCTCCCCGGGAGTCAGTAAAGCTTGTGGATCTGAAAGACAGCTTTTCTTCCGAATTCCAGGGCATCTCGGGTTCCCTTCCCCTTTCCGCCGCGCTTTTCTCAGAAACAACGCGGGTCCTTGCCGCGGGGAAAACGGCTCTCTGGCTTCTGGACAGAAAGGGATACGCAGGCGAGGTGGCCTGCGAGGAATGCGGAAATCCCCTTTTATGCAGTTTCTGCGGACGGGTCGCAGCCTGGGAGGAAAAACGCCGGAGACTCAGATGCACTTCCTGCGGCAGGGTTTTCCCCCTTCCTGAGGCCTGCCCCTCCTGCAGGGGAGTCCTTCTCACAGGGAAGCGCCCCGGGCTTGAGGCCCTCCTTCCAGTGGCCCGGGCGGCAGCGCCTGATAAGAAACCGGTGCTTGTCTGGGATGGAACAAAAGCCTCGGGAAAGAAGGCAGCCCAGGAACTCAGAAAAGAATTCGCGGAGGGGGGCATCGTCCTGGGAACCCGTTCCGCCCTGGCTCTGTGCGACATGGCCGACGTGGGCTTCGCTGCGTGGATCGACGCCGACAGCGAAGTGAGGAGTGTTTCATTTCAGGCGAAATTCACGGCCTTTTCCATGATGTGGGAATCTCTCTGGAGAGGAAGCCCGGATGGGCGCACCGTCCTCCTCCAGAGCAGGCGTCCGGGCAGCGGGTGGCAAAAGGGGATGCTTCTCGGCTGGGATCATTTCTGGAACGATGAACTCCGCGAAAGAAGGGAACTCGAGCTGCCTCCTTTTTCGTTTCTTCTCGAGATCAAGTCTCCTTCCCAGCGCCTGAAAGAGAGTATAATGGCGAAACTGGAGGAAACAGGGCTGGTCCCGATGGATCCGGGAGAACCGCCTCTTGTCTTCTGGGTGACGGTTCCTTCACCGTCCAGGGTTCAGAATGCCCTTGCTCCCTTTTTTTCCATAGGAAACTCCAGGACCGGTTTTCCCGAAATTACCGTCTGGATAGATTGAGCCCAAGGAGGAAATAGTATCCATGCCAGTAGTATCCATCATCGGAAGACCGAATGTCGGCAAATCATCGCTTTTCAACCGGCTTATCGGCCGGCGGGAAGCCATCGTCGACGATATGCCGGGGGTAACCAGGGACAGGCTGTACGGCGAGGTGGAGTGGAGGGAAAGAAAGTTTTACGTTATCGACACCGGGGGTTTTCTCGCCAAGGATGAAAACGCCTTCGTCCACGGTATGAGACAGCAGGTCGCGACGGCCATCGCCGAAAGCGATCTCGTCCTCTTCGTCATCAATGGAAGGGAAGGCCCCACGTGGATGGACGAAGACGTTGCAGATATGCTGAGAAAATCAGGAAAACCCGTCATCGTCGTGGCAAATAAAATTGACGAGGGAGTCCACGAAGACTCCGTCTTTCAGGCCTACTCCCTGGGATTTGAGGATGTCATAGGGATCAGCGCCGAACACAAAAGATATATTTACGACCTTCTGGACCTCATTCTTGATAAGATTCCCAAAGACGCTCCCGTCCCCCAGGATGACAGTGCCGTGAGAGTGGCCATCGTAGGCAGGCCGAACGTGGGCAAATCAAGTATCCTCAACCGGCTTGCAGGGGAAGAGCGGGCCCTGGTGAGCGATATACCCGGAACTACCAGGGATGCCCTCGACACCCTTGTAAAAATTGGCGACACCACATTCCGCCTGATCGACACCGCCGGCCTGAGGAGAAAAAGCCGGGTCGAAGACAACATCGAATATTATTCCTACGTGAGAACACTTCAGGCCATCGACAGGTGCGATGTCGCCCTCCTCGTAATGGATGCCGAAGAGCCCTTTACCGATCAGGACAAAAAACTTGCGGGGGAAATCATCGAACGGGGAAAAGGGATTGTGCTTCTTCTGAACAAATGGGATCTCCTCGGGAAGAAAGAGACCCTCGGAGATTCCATGAAAAAGAAGCTAAAGGATGAAATGGTCTTCGTTTCCCATGCGCCTGTGCATTTCGTCTCTGCCCTTACGGGAAGAGGGATGCAGAAAATATCGGACCTTGTGATCAAAGTGTTCGAAAACCGCAAGAAACGGATAAAAACCACTTTATTAAACAGGCTTCTCCGTGATATCCTCGCCTTTGACAGGCTTCCCACCGACAACAGGGGGAGAGCTTTCAAGATATTTTACTGTACCCAGGCAGAGATCGAGCCGCCGACGTTTATCTTTTTCGTCAATTATCCGGAACTGGCTGAAAAGGCATTTGAAAACCATATCGAAAACGAATTGCGGGAACTTGAAGACTTCGAAGGGGTACCTCTTCGCATTTTCTGGCGGGGAAAAGAGGAAAAATGAAGTTTAATGCTTGACCAGAACTGGACTTGCTGGTAATAATAAACGTAATGATGGTTCGGACCTGAGTTGGCTTTATTTTACTCGAACCGGTACCACATTTTAATCCAGAGGAGGCTGTAAAAGGTGACCAAAGCAGAACTCGTAACTGAGGTTGCAAAGGCGACAGGGTTGAACAAAAAGGCTTCCGGCGCTGCCGTCGGAGCGATTTTCGAAGCCATCGAAAGTGCCCTTGCAAAGGGTGAAAAGGTTCAGCTGGTTGGCTTCGGAACGTTCGAAGTCCGTGAAAGAGCTGCCCGTGAAGGCCGGAACCCCCAGGATCCCAAGAAAGTCATCAAGATCCCTGCGAAGAAGGTTCCCGTTTTCAGGCCCGGAAAAGCTCTCAAGGACAAGGTGGAATAATCGCTCTCCTTTCTTTTTTTGGTTGGCCTCTTCTCTTTTTTTGAAGAAGAGGCCTTCATTTTTTTGCTCTCCGGTACAATGCAAGCCATTTTTCTCCGGAAAGCTCTTCAGCCCTCGAATTCTCCCCTATCCCCAGATCTGCAAATACCTCCGGCCACGGAACATCATCCCTGAAGGCCTTCAGGTTTTTCAGCAGCTTTTTTCTCCTCTGGGCAAAACCGCTCCTGAGCATTCCTCTCCAAAAGACGTCCGTGGCAAGTTCCCGGTGTTCTTTCCCCAGGGATATTTCCAGCAGGCAGGAATTGACCGCCGGAACAGGACGGAAAGCCGTCGGCGGAACATTCAGCACATTCCGGACACTCCCCGTCAATTCAAGGGTTACCCCCAGCGGATACCGTTCTTTCGTGGCGGGAGGAGCAATCATTCTGTCTGCGGCCTCTTTCTGGACCATGAGCAGAAAATAGGCGGCAGAAGGAAGGGTCTCGAGAAGTTTCCAGAGCAGGGGGGTCGTTATATTGTAGGGGATGTTTGCCACCACCTTGTCCGGAGCAGGAGAAAGCAGAGAAAAGTCTGCCTCCAGCGCGTCGCCCCAGATGAGGCGAAAGCGGGCGGGGTGGAGAAGGGGGATATCGGAAAGAAAAGGCTCCAGTCCCCTGTCGATTTCCATGCTGTACAAAAAGGCGCATGGAGAGGCAAGGAGCTCCCTGGTGAGCACTCCCTGGCCCGCTCCCACCTCCAGAAGAACATCTCCGGGCGCAGGAGCGGCCCTTTCGACGATTTTCCGGAGAATGTTCCTGTCGGCAAGAAAGTTCTGCCCCAGGCTCTTTTTATGGCGGAACGGCTTTCTTTCAACCATGCTGTTTTCACTCCCATGAGAATACAAAAAAAGCGGGGCTGTAAAACCCCGCTTGTCATTTCTGGTCGGGACGAGAGGATTCGAACCTCCGACCACCTGCACCCCATGCAGGTACGCTAACCAGACTGCGCTACGTCCCGTACTGACCGGGATATTCTACCCTTTTCCGGCGCATCGGTCAAGGGAGAAAAATAATGTACTCTTTTGAAAAAAGGGGGAGAAGCAATGCCTCTCCCCCCAGCGTACCGTGAAACCTATGCTTCCGCCTTCACGGGCTGTTTGCCCATTTCGGCAAGCTGGCGGTAGATCTCATACCGCTCCTTGGCGTCCTTCTCGGCCTTTTCAAAGAGCTGGTCCGCCACATCGGGGAACTCCTTCTTCAGGGAAGCGTACCGGACTTCGCTCATGAGGAACTCCTGGAAATCAGCCTTGGGCTCCTTGGAATCCAGGACGAAGGGGTTCTTTCCTTCAAGGGCAAGGTCGGGGTTATACCTGTAAAGGTGCCAGTAGCCGGCTTCCACCGCCTTTTTCGTCTGTTCCTGGGTCTTGCCCATTCCGGCACCGATGCCGTGAGCAATGCAGGGGGCGTAGGCGATCACTAGGGAGGGCCCCTTGTACGCTTCGGCTTCCTTCAGGGCCTTCATCAGCTGGTTCTTGTCTGCTCCCATGCCAACCTGGGCAACGTAGACGTAACCGTAGGTCATGGCAATCCGGCCGAGGTCCTTCTTCTTGACCCGCTTGCCGGAGGCGGCAAACTTGGCAATAGCGGCGGTGGGAGTGGATTTGGAGGACTGTCCGCCGGTGTTGGAATAGACTTCCGTGTCGAGGACGAGGACGTTCACGTCTTCTCCGGAAGCAAGCACATGGTCGAGGCCGCCGAAGCCGATATCATAAGCCCAGCCGTCGCCGCCGAAAATCCAGACGGATTTCTTGACAAGATAGTCTTTCCTGCAGGCAATTTCGCACAGCAGCTTATTGCCTTCAGCTCCGATATCCCTGTCCAGGACGGCGAGCACCTTTTCCGCGGCTGCCTTCGATTTTTCTCCGTCGTCCATGGACTCCAGCCATTCGGTAAAGGCGGCCTTCATGTCTTCGGGGATATCCATCGCAACGAGGCCGTTCATGGCATCGACGATGTAATCAACCGTGGCGTTGAGGGAGAGTTTCATGCCGTACCCGTATTCGGCATTGTCCTCGAAGAGGGAATTCGCCCATGCAGGCCCCTGCCCCTTTGCGTTGACGGTGTAGGGCATGCTCGGAGCCGAACCGCCCCAGATGGAGGTGCATCCGGTGGCGTTTGCAACGATCATCCTGTCTCCGAAGAGCTGGGTGACCAGTTTAACATAAGGAGTTTCTCCGCATCCCGAGCATGCACCGGAGAACTCAAGAAGCGGCTGGGAGAACTGGCTTCCCTTGACTGTGAACTTGTTCGTCTCGGCAGACTTGTCCGAAACGGTGAGAGCGTAGTTCCAGTTCGGTATTTCCTTCTCCTGGGTGGCAAGGGGCTTCATCTCGAGGGCGCCCACGGGACAGATGTCAGCGCAGTTTCCGCAGCCCATGCAGTCCAGGACGTCAACCTGCATCTTGTACCTGCATCCGGGGAATTCCTTTCCCTTGATTTCCACTGCGCCGAATCCTTCGGGAGCCTGGCCGGCTTCCTCTTCGTTCAGGATGAAGGGGCGGATGGAAGCGTGAGGACAGACCATGGAGCACTGGTTGCACTGGATGCACTTGTCGCTCTTCCACTCGGGAACGTTGACGGCAACGCCCCGCTTTTCATAGGCCGACGTGCCCGACGGGAAATGCCCGTCCTCCCGGCCGACAAAAGCGCTGACGGGAAGGCTGTCGCCCTGCTGAGCGTTGATGGGCATGCACACTTCCCTTATGAAATCGGGGATTTCCTCGGGAAGGCCGCTCAGAAGCACCGGATCGGTGGAGGCGTTTGCCCAATCGGCAGGGATTTCGATCTTCTTCAGGGCATCAATCCCGGCATCCACTGCCTTGTAGTTCATCTCGAGGATCTTTTCGCCCTTCTTGCCATAGGTGTGGTCGATGGCATCCTTCATGTACTTCACCGCGTCCTCGATGGGAATGACGCCGGAAAGTTTGAAGAAGGCGGACTGCATGATCATGTTGATCCTGTTGCCGAGACCGATTTCTTCGCCGATATCGGTTCCGTTCATAACGTAGAAGTTGATCTTCCTGTTGGCAAGGTAGCGCTTGACCTTGGCGGGAAGATGCCTGTCCAGATCTTCAACGGATGTCCACTGGGTATTCAGCAGGAACGTGCCGCCTTCCTTCAGGCCGGCAAGAACGTCATACAGGTGGACATACTCCTGCTTGTGGCAGGCGATGAAATCTGCCGTGTCGATGAGGTAGGTGGACTTGATGGGCTTTTTTCCGAAACGGAGATGGGAAACCGTGATACCGCCCGACTTCTTCGAGTCGTAGGCGAAATATCCCTGGGCGTAGAGATCAGTTTCGTCGCCGATGATCTTGATGGAGTTCTTGTTGGCGCCCACCGTTCCGTCGGAGCCGAGTCCCCAGAACTTGCAGCGGATGGTTCCTTCCGGTGCGGCGGCAATCTCCTCGCTGACCGGCAGCGAGGTAAAGGTGACGTCGTCGGTGATGCTGATGGTGAAATGGTCCCTGGGCTGGTAGGACTTGAGATTGTCGAACACCGACTTGATGTGGGTCGGTGTCGTATCCTTGGAGCCGAGACCGTACCTTCCGCCGATCACAAGGGGTTTCTCGGCCTTGTCCTTGAAGAGGGTGCAGACATCCTCATAGAGAGGTTCGCCGAGTGCGCCGATTTCCTTGCAGCGGTCGAGCACGGCGATTCTCTTGACGGAAGCCGGAAGAACATCGAAGAAATACTTCTCTGAGAAGGGCCTGTAGAGGTGAACTTCGAGCACGCCGGTCTTGCCGCCCCGCGCGTTGAGGTAGTCTACCGTCTCCTCGATGGCCTGGCATACAGAGCCCATGGCGATGATCACGTGCTCCGCGTCGGGGGCGCCGTAATAGTTGAAGGGGTGATACTCCCGTCCGGTGAGTTTCTTGATCTCCTGCATGTAGGATTCGACTATTTCGGGAATCACCGTATAGAAACGGTTGATGGCTTCTTTTGCCTGGAAGAAAATATCGGGGTTCTGGGCGGTTCCCTTCTGGAAGGGGCGTTCCGGGTTCATGGCCCGGGCCTTGAACTTCGCAAGGGAGTCATAATCTACGAGTTTCGCCAGGTCTTCATATTCCAGGGCATCGATCTTCTGGACTTCGTGGGAAGTTCTGAAGCCGTCGAAATAGTTGAGAAAGGGAATGCTTCCCTTGATGGCGGCAAGGTGGGCCACCGCAGTGAGATCCATGACTTCCTGGACGCTTCCCGCGGCAAGCATGGCGAAGCCGGTGCCTCTGCAGGCCATGACGTCGCTGTGATCGCCGAAGATTGAGAGTGCGTGGCCTGCTATGGCCCGGGCACTGACATCGAAAACTCCGGGAAGCATTTCGCCGGCGATCTTGTACATATTGGGCATCATGAGAAGAAGTCCCTGGGAGGCCGTAAACGTGGTGGAGAGAGAACCTGCGGAAAGGCTTCCGTGAACTGCGCCGGCAGCTCCTGCCTCGGACTGGAGCTCGGTGACCCTGACAGTTTTTCCGAAAATGTTCTTTCTGCCATGGGCCGCCCATTCATCAATCACTTCGGGCATTGTGGAGGACGGTGTGATGGGATAGATTGCGGCAACTTCAGTGAAAGCGTATGAGACGTGAGCCGCCGCGGTGTTTCCGTCCATCGTTTTCCAGTTTCTTTTCATTAAGGTACCCCCTCTTGAATTTCAGGCGGGGGCGCCTTGAGCCCCTCGGCCTGATTATTATTCCTTCGGAATAGATGCGAAAGGCGAATTCGGACTGCCTTACCTTCTTATTTTACATCAAAACAGGGATTTTGCATTCTGTATAATCCGGCAGCGGCATCGGATGAAAACCAAAATACATAAATTTTCACGTGCTGATCTTACCATAAAGTTTCGTCCGGTCAATTTGTGAAAAAAATTGTGTGAGAAAAATTGCTGAATCAGAAACCGCGGGAGAGGCCTGTCACCGGGAAATGGTTCAGACTGCAGATTCCGGTTTTCCGTGAGGCAAAAGCCATTTTCGGCATCGTTTGTGCGGAGGCGGGATCAGGGCTGTTATAATTGTAACCCTGAAAACTTTGAACTGAACGAAGAGGGGTCCCGAATGTGAGCGATATGAACAGAGCCATTGTTTCGCCCGAGAAGGAGGATCTTCCCCTGGAAATGGACCGGGGAAAGACCGGAGCGGATGTGTTTCTCGAGATAGGATTCGGCAACGGAGAATTTCTCGAGAACCTCGCCGGAGTAAACAGGCAGGGGGTTTTCTGGGGCGTGGAAATGTCAAAAGCCTGCCTGATGAGAGCCTGGAAAAGAATTGAAAAAAAGGATCTCCTCAATGCTTTCCTTGTATGCGGAGACGCCAGGTTCATTTTGAAAGAATGCGTTCCCTCCTGTTCTCTTCAGGGTATTTATATGAATTTTCCCTGCCCGTGGCCGAAAAAGAAGCATTCGAAGAGAAGGGTGTCGAGCGGAGAATTTTCGGCGGAAATCGCAAGGGTGCTCAGGCCCGGAGGTTTTTTTGAACTGGTCACGGACGAGGAATGGTACGGGAGGGAAGTACGGGACGCCCTTTCATCCCACCCGGCGCTTTCGCTCAGCGCATGGGAAATTAATCCCCCGAGAAGTATCAGGACAAAATATGAACGAAAATGGCTCGACATGGGGAAAAAGATATTTCTGTCACGATTTTCGAAAAGAGACGGGAACTGCGAAAGGAAGTCCGGTTTCCTTGGGAGGGCTGAAAACGTGCATATTCGCGTAATGGGAAAACATGATCTGGATTCTTTTCTCGGCAGTCTCTATGGCGCTGAAGGCGGCGTGCCTGATGCCCGCTGGGTGTTCAGGAAACAGTACGCTGCCGGAGACGGAGTCCGTTTGATTGAAGTGGTCGCCTCCGACGGAGCTTTCGAACAGAAGTTTTTTCTCCAGGCGGTCCAGCGTGAGGAAGACGTGCTTATCAAAGTGTCGCCGTATTCCGCGCCCTTTCTGACTCCCTCGGTAAAGGGCGCCATCGAAAATCTCGCTGAAAAACTCGGGCCCCGCGCAGGCGAAAAGTCTCTTTGCGGGCAGAGCTGAAGAGGGGCGGCCCAGGTGAAGGAAGTCCGTCCAACCTCCGGGATAGTACTGCAGGCCCTTTTCAACATTCTCGGCGATCTGCGCGGCAAGGCGTTCCTCGACCTGTTTTCCGGTACGGGAAGAGTTGCCCGCCTGGCGAGGGACCGTGGAGCGGCCCCTGTGGCGGCTGTCGAAATTCTGCCCCGGAGGGTGAAGGACATCAGGTCCCTTTTTTCCGGAGATGACGATGTTACCATACTGACTATGGATGTCAGAAGAGCCGTCGGTTTTCTGCGGAGAAAGGGCTTTCTTTTCGATGTGATATTCGCTGACCCTCCCTACGGGGAAGGGTGGCCTTCCATCCTGGGGCCGATTCTCTTTCCCCCCGAAGGATCCCTTCTCGCTCCGGGGGGAACGGCGGTTGTGGAACATTCCTCAAGGGAGGAGATGCCGGAAGGGGAAGGCTGGCAGGTTATTGACAGCCGGGAATACGGAGACTCGGTCCTGACATTTCTCTCGTCTGCCGGGAGAGGGGGAGAAGAATGAAACGGTCAATAAGCGCGGTGTACCCTGGTTCCTTTGACCCGATCACGAACGGGCACATCTATATTGCAGAACGGGCAGCCGCTCTGTTCGACGAGGTTGTGGTCAGCGTTCTGCTGAATCCCCAAAAAAAGGCGGCCTTTTCGGTTGAAGAGCGAAAGGCAATGGCCCGGGAGGCTTTGAGCCATCTTCCCAACGTAAAGGTTGACTCTTTTTCGGGCCTCCTTGTGGACTTTCTGCGGCAGGAGCAGAGCCGGATCATCATCAGGGGACTCCGGGCCCTTTCGGACTTCGAGTACGAGTTCCAGCTTGCCCTTATGAACAGACAGCTTGCTCCGGAAATCGAAACGCTGTTCATCGTCACCGAGGCGCGGTATTCATACCTGTCGAGCCATGCGGTGAAGGAAATTTACCAGTTCGGCGGCGCAGTCCATGACATGGTACCCCCCGGGGTCTTCCGGCGGCTCAGGGAACGTTTTCCCCTTCCGGGAAACATTCTCCCATGAGGGGATGCCGTTTCTTTTCTTCTCCCGGAGAAAAAACGGACGTCAGCTCTTCCCACACAGTGCACGCCGTCTGTTCAATGCCTGCGAGGAGAAGACCTTCTCCCTTCAGCCCTGCCGGGGCTTTCCCCATCACGGGGAGGCACGCCGCGGAACGCATTTTTCGAAGAATCTCCATACCGACCACGTCCGCACCGAGAACCCGTATATATTGAGGGCCCGAGCGCTGAAGCTTCCTGTTTTCCTGGTGACCTATCCCAAGGAGGAAATGGATCAGCTGGCGCTGTATTCTGCCCCGCGGATAGCGGGCCGTGATGCACTGTGAGACGAAACCGGGCCAGGAAGTACTGAGGGCGGCATATTTTTTCATCCTGTTTTCCATGCCTTCGGTCATCTCGGACGACCGGGCCAGCTCTTCCGGGGGCGTTCTGAGGATCAGAAAGCGGGTCAGTCTCCAGAGCATTTCCCCGGAGAGAACCACTTTCCCGTCTCTGATGCATCGGCTTAATATCCCGACGGTAGAGGAGGGAAGGGCTTTTTGGGCCTTTTCTCGATTGCCCTCCGCAAGGGCCTTCCTCACTGCCGCAGCGCTCGGCAGGGCATCTCCCAGCGTCGTGTCATGAAACCCGGCTCCCTTCCGCTGCACAGGCCTGCAGGAAAGACAGTACCCTTTTTTTGCAATTCTTTCCATATATGAGAGAGCAAGAGTATTGTTCGGCAACGACACAAAAGTCCCCCACCCGCCGTGTATTTCTTCGAGGGCTGCGGCCCGGGCCTTGACGTAGGAAAATCCCGAATTCAGCTTTTTTTTCAGATTATCCTTGAAATGTGAGGGTTCGTGCACTAGAATATCAAGAATAGGGGCCGTGTCGAATTCGGGCTGCTCCATCCCGAAAGAAAGAGAATCCACCACCCCCGCGGCGGCTAAAATATCCACAGCACCTGCGGCGAAAACACCGGCGTTATGACAGGAAAAAAAAGCCGGCAGTTCAAGCACGAGATTGGCCCCGGCCCTGAGTGCTGATTCAGCCCTGTCCCATTTGCTCATTATGGCAGGTTCGCCCCGTTGGGTAAAATAGGAAGAGAGCACGACGACAATGGCGTCGTCCTTGTTTTCTCTTGCTTTTCCGAGATGAAAAAGATGACCGTTATGAAACGGGTTATATTCGGCCACAATACCTATTATTTTTTTATATATTCCGACCATCCGCCTTCCGCAGGGTTTCACCATAAAAATACAGCCTGGGGACGGCAGCGGTCAAGAAGAAGAGAGGAAGGGGTTGCGTAATGAAAATTCTGGTGGTCAACTGCGGTAGTTCATCCCTCAAGTATCAGCTTTTTGACATGACCGACGAATCGGTCCTCGCCAAGGGACTTGTGGAGAGAATAGGCATAGAGGGAGCCCGGATCAAGCACACGAAGACCGGTATGGATGCCGTTATCAGGAACACGGAGATTTCCAACCACAAGGTGGCCTTCAAGGTTGTAGTCGAGGCCTTGCTCGACGATAGCCACGGAGCGCTGAAGAGCCTCGACGAACTTTCCGCCGTGGGACACCGGGTAGTCCATGCAGGGGAAAAGTATGCCGGCTCAGTCATGATCACCCAGGATGTCATCGACGCCCTTGAAGAGTGCGTCCCCCTCGCCCCCCTCCATAACCCCGCAAACCTCATGGGCATTTATGCCGTTACAGAAGCCCTTCCCAACATACCCCAGGTGGGCGTTTTCGACACCGCCTTCCATCAGACCATGCCGGGATATGCCTACATGTACGGTGTTCCCTACCACTATTACGAGAAGTACAAGGTCCGCCGCTACGGTTTCCACGGCACAAGCCACTTCTACGTGTCCAGGAGGGCTGCGGAAATCCTCGGGAAACCCGTGGAATCCCTCAACATCGTCACATGCCACATGGGCAACGGCAGTTCCATCGCCGCCGTCAAGGGCGGAAAATCCGTGGATACCAGCATGGGATTCAGCCCTCTTCCCGGCGTGATCATGGGAACGAGATCCGGGGACGTTGACCCGCTGCTTGTTTCCTTCCTCTCTGACCAGGAAGGAATTGACAACAAAGCCATGAGCCATGTTCTCAACAAAGAAAGCGGACTTCTGGGAATTTCCGGCGTGAGCAGTGACCTCAGAGATATCGAAGAAGCAGCGGATGCTGGAAACCAGAGAGCCAGGCTTGCGGAAGACATGCTGTATTACGGAGTCAGGAAGTACATCGGATCCTATGCCGCCGCCATGGGCGGAATGGACGTGCTGGTTTTCACCGCCGGCATCGGCGAAAACAGCGGCAGGGCCAGGGAAGGCATCTGCACCGGCCTTGAGTTCATGGGGGTCAAGCTTGACCTTGAGAAAAACAATGTCCGCGGCAAGGAGCGCATTATCAGCACCGACGACAGCCGGGTAAAGGTCCTCGTCGTTCCCACCGATGAAGAACTCGTCATCGCCAGGGATACGAAGAAGATCGCCATGGACAGGAACTAAAGGAAAAATCCCGAGAGGCCCTTCAGAGAATGCTGACAGAAAAGCCGGCGTCATGGAAATTCGAGCTTGAAACTCCGGAACTCGGCAACCCGGAAGCCGTGACCAGTCTTCATGCCGAAACGGGAACAGAGCAGCTCGACAGCATTTTGTACGACGGCCTGACATTTGCCTTTGAGGGACCGATGGTCGTGGATGCAGAGGCCCGTTGGGCCGACAGCGATCTTGCGGTTTCAATAAAGATCTCCGCAGCCTTTTCCGTTCCATGTTCACGATGTCTTGAACCTTCACGTATTGAAATTCTGAACGATTTCCTGTATCTTTATTCATTGCGGAAGAAAGCGTCTGCCGGGGACACTTCCGCGGATGAAGATTTCCATGTCGTACAGGTGTCGAGATGGCAGCGTTTTTTCGATATTTCGGATCATGTATGGGAGTGCATTGTTATATCTCTTCCCAGCAAAGTTCTCTGTTCAGCTGACTGCAAGGGGCTATGCCCCCAGTGCGGGCGTCCTCTCAAAAACGGGAAGTGCAGCTGTTCACTGAATGAGCTCGATCCGAGGATGGAAAAGCTTCTCGGCATAAACATTGAAGAGACGCCAGAATAACGAAAAGGAGGGAAGTCCAGAATGGCAACGCCGAAAAGCAGGGTATCCCATGCCCGTACACATAAAAGGAAGTCTGAGTGGATCGGGGCTCTTACTGCTCCGGAAGTTACGACGTGCCCCCATTGCGGTGAGGTGATCCAGAATTACCGGGCCTGCGGTGAGTGTGGTTTTTACCGGGGCAGGCAAGTGATAAAGACCGCCTCGGAAGAGAAAAAAGAGGCTTAATCCGGAGAAACCAGGCAAGAGGAAGGGAAACCTTCCTCTTTTTTTATTTTCCCCCTTCCCCCATATTGACCGTTCGCCCCTGTGGTACTATACTTGCCACATCTTAAGAGCAGATAATATCATCAGGTGCCAAAATGGAGGGGACATCCATTAAGTCTCAAAAAAAGAAAAACAGACAGGACAGGCTATTGAAGCTTATCGAACACAATCCTCTGGCCACCGATGAAGAACTCGCGGCTTTCCTTACAGCAAGCGTGAGCACCATCAGGCTGGACAGAGCTGTTCTGGGTGTCCCGGAGCTGAGGGAAAGGATGCGCTCCATGGCCCAGAAGGCCACCAGCAGGCTCCGCTCTCTGAAACAAAGCGAAGTGGTGGGAGACCTTCTTGAACTTGAGCCGAACAAGTGGGCCCTTTCGGTGCTGGAAACCCGCAGAGAAATGGCTTTCCGGGAAACGGACATGGTGTGGGATCATTACATCTACGCCCAGGCAAGCTCGATTGCCATCGCCGTCGTGGAAGCCGATCTTGTCATAGTGGATTCCATGCGGGGAGAATACAAGGGACACGCGAGGGTGGGAGATTCCCTGGTCGCCAGGGCCAAGGTCGGTGTCCATAAGGACGAAAAGTATATTGTCAGCGTGAGGACGAAAGTGGGCGAAAAGGAAATTTTCGTCGGGAGATTCATTGCTGCAGTAGTATCACACAGCGGACCAGCGTAGCGTGAGAGAGGTGAACTCCATTTGATTCTTGCCCTGGATGCCATGGGCGGTGACCATGGCCCTTCAGAAGTTTGCAGGGGAGCGATTTCCGCCTGCGAAGAGCACCCTGATCTCGAACTTGTTCTCGTGGGCCAAAGCTCTGATATTGAGCCGCTGCTCGCAGGAGTGTCACGGGACGTTTCCGGGAGAATTTCCATTGTCCATGCGGAAGAACGGATAGGCATGGACGAGCATCCTACGGTCGCCATCCGAAAGAAACGCCGCTCGAGCCTTCGTGTAGCTATGGAAATGGTCCGGAGCGGCGAGGCTTCGGGATGTGTTTCCGCCGGCAACACGGGAGCGATTGTAGCTGGTGGCGTTCTGGTTGTGGGACGGATTGCGGGAATCGACCGGCCCGCCCTTGGAGTGGCTCTCCCGACGCTCAACAAGTACACCTTTCTGCTCGACGTGGGGGCGACCGTTCGGAGCAAGCCCGAAAACCTGTTTCAGTTTGCTCACATGGGCAACGTGTATTCAAAAAAAATCCTCGGTGTTTCCGAGCCCCAGGTTGCACTCCTGGCGAACGGGTCGGAAGAAATCAAGGGCGATGAGGTCATAGCGGGAGCGAAAACTCTCATTAAGGCCAGCGGCCTGAATTTCTCCGGTTACGTTGAAGGAGACGACATTCCCTACAGCCGGGCCGATGTTGTCGTCTGCGACGGCTTTTCGGGGAACGTGGTGCTCAAGTTTGCGGAAGGCCTGATGTCGGCGGTGTACTCCATACTCAAGGAAGAGATGGGACACAGAATAATGCCCAAGTTCGGAATGGTCTTCATGATTCCCATGATGAAGGACCTCTGGGCACGGTTCAACTATGAGAAACACGGAGGCACCCCCCTCCTCGGAGTAAACGGGATCGTTGTGAAGGCCCACGGCCGGTCCAAGGCCCCGGCTATCACGAATGCCCTGAGAGTGGCACGGAATTTCGTTCTGCAGAACGGCGTCGAGCTTATCAGAGAAGAGCTGGGGTAAAGGAGGTTTCCCCTATGGGTTTTTTTTCCGGTGTTCCCGTTTCAATAAAGGGTACGGGAATGTATGTTCCCGACAAGGTACTGACGAATGACGATCTTTCCCGGATGGTCGAAACGAACGACGAGTGGATTCGGGAGAGAACCGGCATCTGCCGCCGGCATATTGCAGCGGAAGGAGAGCTGACAAGCGACGTTGCCTTCAGGGCGGCCCGCGACGCCCTCCTGAATTCCGGTACCGATCCCCTTGACCTTGATATGATTATTGTGGCGACGAACAGCCCCGATACTCTCTTTCCCGGAGTCGGCCCAAAGGTACAGGGCCTCCTCGGAGCGGAAAAGGCAGGCGCTTTTGACGTCCAGTCGGGATGCACGAGCGGCGTGTACGCCCTATCCCTGGCGGCCGGCGGCATTGCATCGGGGATCTGGAAAAAAGTCCTCGTCATCGGGGCCGAAGTTCTTTCTCCCCTGATAGACTGGACGGACAGAAACACATGCATCCTTTTCGGAGACGGTGCAGGCGCCGTGGTGCTCGGCGTGTCCGGAGAAGGTGAAGGCCGGTTTATTTCCGCAGACCTGAGATCCGACGGAACAAAACACGACCAGATCACCTTATCCGGCGGGCTAGTGGAACATCCGGCATCAACTGAAACTCTTGAAAACAAGCTTCATTTCGTTTCAATGAAAGGAAATGACGTCTTCCGGTTCGTAAACCGGATCATTCCGCCTTTTTTGCGCCAGTTCTGCCTTGACTCCGGAATGGAACCGGAAGAAATTAACTGGTGGTTTTTCCACCAGGCAAACCAGAGAATAATCGAGCGGGCGGCGGAACGTCTCGGAATTTCTCCCGAAAAAGTGGTCATCAACATCGACGAATACGGCAACACTTCAGCGGCTTCGGTTTTCATCGCTCTCCATGAATTTTTCGGGGCGGGCGGGGTGCAAAAAGGAGACAGGCTGCTCTTTACGGCTTTCGGAGCGGGCATGACCTATGGAGGTATTATCTATGAAGCATGACTCCGGCGCTGCTTTCAGCGAAAACAGAATTACCCGTCTTTTCGGGTGCAGGTACCCCCTGGTCCAGGGAGGCATGGCCTGGGTAGCGGATGCCAGTCTTGCCGCTGCGGTGAGCAACGGCGGAGGGCTTGGCCTCATCGCCGCGGCGAATATGCCCCCCGACCTTCTCGAGATCCAGCTGCAGAAGGTGAGGACCCTGACTGACAGGCCCTTCGGGGTTAACATCATGCTCATGTCGCCCACCGTCGACCAGGTTATCGACCTGGTGGCCAAATACAGGGTTCCCATTGTGACCACCGGAGCGGGAAGCCCGGGAAAGGTTATCGAAATTCTTAAGCCGCTGGGTACTATTATCGTTCCCGTTATCGCTTCGGTCGCCCAGGCTAAAAGAGTGGAAAAACAGGGGGCCGACGCCGTGGTGGCTGAAGGAATGGAGGCGGGCGGGCACATCGGGGAACTCACGACCATGGTCCTCATCCCTCAAATCGCCGATTCCGTGGAGATACCCGTCATCGCTGCCGGCGGCATTGCCGACGGCAGGGGAGTGGCAGCAGCCTTCGCCCTAGGAGCTGAGGGAGTTCAGGTCGGAACCCGTTTTATCTGCTGTGAGGAATCCACTGTTCACCGGGCCTACAAGGAAGCCGTCATCAACGCCAGGGACAGGAGCAACGTGGTGACAGGACGTTTTACGGGACATCCCGTACGCTGCCTGAAGAACAAGCTGACCGCAAAATTCGAGGAACTTGAAAAAGGCGGCGCCTCAGTGGAGGAATACGAACGGCTCGGCGCCGGAAAACTCCGTGCCGCGGTCGTCGACGGCGACGTGGAGTGGGGTTCCGTCATGGCGGGGCAGAGCGCCGCTCTCGTGAATGCCATTCTGCCCGCAGCCGATATCATTAAAGAACTCTTCTCGGGAGCGGAGCACGTTGTTGACTCCCTTCCCGGAAAGATTTTCAGGTGAGGTGATGCGTGTTATGGCCTATTCGCTCATCTTCCCCGGCCAGGGGTCCCAGGAAGCGGGGATGGGAAAAGATTTCTACGATGCCTTTTCCTCTGCAAGGGAAATTTTCCTTCGAGCCGACCAGGCTCTCGGGTTTTCGCTGTCGGATATCATCTTCAACGGTCCGGAGGAAGAACTCAGAAGGACCGCATTCACCCAGCCGGCAATCCTCACTGTCAGCACAGCCATTCTGGAATGCCTGAAAAAGGAAGCAGGCATTAATCCCGCGCCTCTTTCCCTGGCCGGACACAGTCTCGGGGAATACACGGCTCTTGTGGCCTCGGGAGTCCTTTCTCTCGAAGACGGCGTTCGGCTGGTTCATCTTCGGGGCAGGCTCATGCAGGAAGCGGTGCCTGAAGGTGAAGGCGCCATGGCAGCCATTCTCGGACTCGACCAGGAATCGGTTTCTGCAGTCTGTTCGGCCGCAGCCCCCGGGGGGGAGTGTCAGCCGGCGAACTTCAACTCCCCGGGCCAGGTGGTCATTTCGGGGAACACGGCTTTTGTCCATGCGGCCATGGAGAAGGCAAAAGAAGCGGGGGCGAAAAAAACCGTTCTCCTGAACGTCAGCGCCCCCTTCCACAGCAGGCAGATGCGCCCCGTAGCCGACCAACTCCGGGAAGCCTTCGGCTCCCTGATGTGGAATGAGCCTTCAGTGGCGATCATCTCCAACGCACTTGCACGGCCGGTACGTTCCGTCGCCGAAATACAGCAGGCCCTTTTCGACCAGACCTTCATGCCCGTCCTGTGGCACGACTCGGTCATCAGAATGGCGGACGACGGCGTCGATACATTCTTTGAAATCGGCCCCGGATCAGTGCTCACCGGGCTGGTAAAAAAATGCAGAAAGGGAGTCACCGCCCAAACCTGCAGCTCTGTTCAAGAATTCGAAGCTCTTTCAACCAAACTGAAGGAGATGGTGTAGAATGACGGATGCCAGGACCGCACTTGTTACCGGTGCAGGCAAGGGGATAGGCAGAGCGGTTGCCCTCCGTCTTGCGGGGATGGGATTTCTTGTCGCGGTAAACTACAATCGAAGCGAAGAGCAGGCGAAGGAAGTCTGCCGGATGATCAGCGATTCCGGGGGAACAGCATTTCCCTTTAGGGGAGATGTTTCTTCCGGGAGTGACGTGAAAAAACTGTTTTCCGAAGTGGAGAAGAAACTAAGCCCTGTGTCCGTGCTGGTCAACAACGCGGGAATAACTAAAGACGGGCTTCTTATGAGAATGCCCGCCGAGGATTGGGATTCCGTGCTGACAGCCAATCTGTCCTCGGTGTATCATTGCACCAGGGAAGCTATTCGAGGAATGGTACGGGCGAAGTGGGGCAGGATCATCAATATCTCGTCGGTGGTCGCCCTGATAGGAAATCCCGGACAGGCCAACTATTGCGCTTCCAAGGCCGGCATCATCGGCTTTACCAAGGCCGTGGCGAGAGAATACGCCGGCAAGGGCATTACAGTGAATGCGCTCGCTCCGGGGTTTATCTCCACGGAAATGACGGATGCCCTTCCTGACGCCGCAAGAACCGCACTTTTACAGCAGGTTCCTGCCGGCCGTTCGGGAACCCCGGAAGATGTGGCGGCGGCAGCGGCTTTTCTCGCCTCCGGGGATGCGTCATATATAACCGGGCAGGTAATCGCCGTTGACGGCGGTATGACCATGTGCTGAAATTAAATGGAAGGGGGTGAACGAGAATGAAAAAAGAGGAAATGCTCGCCCGTTTGAAAGAAATTATCATCGACAGGCTTGATGTCGAAGAGGACCAGATAGTTCCGGAGGCTTCCTTCGTGGAAGACCTCGGCGCAGATTCGCTGGACATCGTCGAGCTCATTATGGGCATCGAGGAAGAATTTGACATTGAAATTCCCGACGAAGACGCTGAAAAGCTGACGACCGTGGGAGAAGCAATGAACTATACCCTCGGCAAACTCGGAGTTGAAGAGTAGGTCGCAGGGAAACTGACCTGACGGGAAGTCCGTCGGATTTCCCGTCAGGTCCCTTTCGTTTTATTATGTTCCAACCCTGCTGCGGAGGAGTGAAGCGTTTTGAGAAGGGTTGTCGTAACCGGGCTTGGAGTCGTGAGCCCAATTGCAACAGGAAGAGAAAATTACTGGCAGGCATTGAAAGCAGGCAAAAACGGCATCGGGCCGTATACCACTTTTGATGTCACAGATTGCCCTGTTCCCTTTGGAGCGGAAATCAAGGATTTCGACCCGTCCCAGTGGATGGACAACAAGGAAGCCAAGCGCTCCGACCGGGTCATTCAATTTGCAGTGGCAGCCGCGGATTTGGCCGTCACTGACGCGAAGCTTGATACGGCAAGCCTGGATCCCCATAAATTCGGAGTCTACATAGGAAGCGGACAAGGCGGCATAGAAACAACATTCAACAACTTCAAGACCATGATGGAAAAAGGGGCGAAAAGAGTCAGTCCCTTTTTCATTCCCATGATGATCAGTAACATGTCCACAGCGTACGTGGCCATCAAGCACCATGCGCAGGGGCCGAACATGTGTGTTGTCACAGCCTGCGCCACATCGGTCCACAGCATGGGCGAGGCATACCACACCATCATTCGGGACGATGCGGATGTCATTCTGGCCGGAGGTACGGAGGCAGCTCTCAGAAGCATCAGCATCGCCGGATTCGCTGCAATGAAAGCGATTTCCACCCGGATGGACGCTCCCGAAAAAGCGTCCCGTCCCTTCGACATTGACCGGGACGGTTTTGTCATGGGCGAAGGGGCAGGCGTGCTCGTCCTTGAAGAACTGGAACATGCACTGAAAAGAGGCGCTCATATTTACGCCGAACTCGTCGGCTACGGATCCACATGTGACGCGAGCCATATCACCGCCCCGGATCCAGAAGGCAACGGAGCGGCCAGGGCCATGCGCAAAGCAATGGCCCACGCAAAATGGCTGCCGGAAGACGTTGATTACATCAATGCCCACGGAACTTCCACTCCTCTCAACGACAAGATGGAGGCAATGGCTATCCGTTCGGTTTTCGGTGAACATACGGACAAGGTGCTGGTCAATTCCACAAAATCCATGATCGGGCACTGTCTCGGTGCTGCCGGTGCGCTGGAAACAGTGGCTGCCATGCAGTCAATCCAGGAAGGGATTATCCACCCGACGATCAATCTTGACACGCTTGACCCTGAATGCGCCATCAATGTTGTCGGTTCCAGGGCAGTGGAGAAGAACGTCTCAAGGTTCCTCGTCAACAGTTTCGGATTCGGCGGGCATAACGGCGTGGCCGCTTTCCAGAAATTTGAGGATTAGGCTGTCCGTTTCTCCATGAACTATGCAGCCTGGTTTTCCGGAGAGCTGGAAAAACTCCAGGATCGTCTTGGATATTGCTTCAGTGACGCGGGAAAACTGGAGAACGCCCTGGTGCATTCTTCCTACGCCTACGAAAAGGGCAAATCGGACCATAACGAGAGAATGGAGTATCTGGGAGATGCCGTGCTTGAGCTCGGCGTCTCCCGTTTTCTGTACGACTCCTTTCCCTCCTTTGACGAAGGCAGGCTGACCCGGTCCCGGGCCGCCATTGTCTGCGGGAAATCTCTTGCAGAGTGGGGAAGGGAGCTCGGACTGAGCGAGCTGCTCAGGACAGGCAGGGGCCTTGAAACAGAGCAGGTGCGCCATGGATCTCTCTGTTCCGATGCGGTGGAGGCTCTATTGGGGGCGGTTTTCCTGGATGGGGGGTTCTCCAGGGCAATGGATGTGGTCAACCGGTATCTCGCTTTCCATTTTTCCCGTCATCCCATAGACGGCGAAGAAAACGACCCGAAATCCGCCCTCCAGATGCTGGCCCATGAGAAAGGAATGCCGAGTCCCGTCTATGAAATCCTTTCGGTCTCGGGCCCGGCTCATTCTCCCGTGTTTTCAGTCCGGGTCCTTGTAGGAAGCGAAGAAGCCGGAGCGGGGGAGGGTGAAAGCAGAAAATCCGCCGAATTCGCCGCCGCACGGAACGCCGTTTTTTTGCTGAACCGGGAGGCCTCGGAGACAAAATGAAAAAAAAACGTACCACGCGAATCCGTTTCCCGGCGTTCCTTCTTTCCCTTTCCATCATTCTGATTTTCTTTCCTGCTGCGCCGGGATATTCATGGGATCTGTTCGTTTCCTCTCCCTGGCTTTCCACGATAGCCCGCTTCATCGGCGGAGTCAATGTTTCGGTAAAACCAGTCCAGGAATGGAACGAGGAAGGATTACCCTTCAGGAAGATACGCCAGCGGAACATTCCCACCGATTCGAGAATAGTGGCTCTTGACGCTTCCGAAGCCGCCTCTCTGGGGCTCGACCGGAAACAGTTCTCCGGACTTTTCATCCTTTACGGCACGGTGCCCTTCGACAGGACACGGGCGGACTATCACTTTTCCGACCCGTCCGTTCTCCCCTTTATTGCCCAGAGAGTCCTTACTGCCCTGTCCCAGTTCGATCCGGGGAATTACTCCTATTACCAGAGAAGATTATCGGAATTCCAGACCAGGCTCGACAGTACTGTTCTCGTTGGTAGACAGCTTTTGAAGGGCTATCCGGTGTTTGACCTTTCCGGCGGTTTTTCCAGCCTTCTATCGGCGGCGGGATGCTCTCTTCTACCCGGGGACAGGGAACTGAAGGAAAGGTGGGGAAGGGGAGAGGATCTGCAGAGCATGCAGATGAACGTCAGCGACGCGCTGAAGCAGAGGATTCCGGTGATTGTCGACCCGGGCACCCCAAAACCGATCAGGGATGCCCTGAAGGGAAACAAGGACATCCTTGTTCTTGGACGGCCCGGGCAGGAACAGGATCTTCTCCTTTTTTTCCACGATCAGTTTCTTTTGCTGTGGAATCGTCTGGCCCCTCTCAGGCAGCGTCAGCAGACAGGAAAAGAAAGCTCCTGAATCAACCGGCATTCCCGGTGTACCGTTTCCCTTATCCTGCTTCTTTCAGCGAAAAGAAAGGATATGCGGCAAGAAGCAGCATGACACTGAGAAAATAGAACGGAATCCCTTTCCCAGTATGATCGAGAAGCATTCCCACCAGGACAGGCCCCGTAGTCATTCCGAGACTGAAGGCAATGTTGAAAAGGCCCATTATGCGCCCGGACCCATACGTCTTTCCCCTTGACGCAGCCATGGCGGCCAGGGATGGAGAAGCAAAGGCATGGCCGACGCCGAAGGCTACGCTGGCAATGGAGAGGCTCAGGAGAGTTCTCAGGTTCGGAAGACCAAGAAGTGTTACTGCAGAAATCAGTCCCCCCACAAGAATGAGCCGGTGCTTGTGCAGGTTGTCGGCGAGCCTGCCGGAAACCCGCTGCAGAAGGCCGGTGGAGAGAGAGTTGAGGGAAACCACGAATCCAATTTCCGAAAGAGAAAGCCGTATTTCCGAGGCGAGGAGGGGAATCATCATCACAAGCACTCCCCGGGACATGGCGGAGCAGAACTGGAAGAAAAAAACGATCAGCATTTCATGGTCCGTGAGAATCCCGTGGAAAACAGACCTGAGCCCGCAGAAAGCCTCGCTTCCCCGACCGGAAGAAAGGTTGCCGGGCAGGAAACGGAAGACAAGGACCATGGAAAGGACGGTCAATGCCGTCATGGCGTAGAAAGGTGCATTAAAACCGATTGTTTCGGCGAGGAGACCGCTCAGGAGCGGGCCCGTACCCACCCCGAGAAAAAGGGCACCCTGGAGGGAGCCGAAAAAAACTCCCTCTTTCCCTTTCGGCGCCACTTCGGCCCCTATGGCCATGGTAATGGGGACGACCATGGCTGAACCGATGCCATGGCCTATCCTGATGGCGATGAGGCCTTCCGTGGTGGCTGCAAATGTATAGGCAACGGATGCAAGAGCGTAAAAAGCAAGGCCCGAAAGAAGGAGTACTTTTCTGTTCATCCTCTCCGCCAGTTCTCCGGATACGATCATACCGCCGGTCCTGGAAAAGGAAAAGGAACCGATAATCATTCCTATGGCGAGACCGCTTGCACCAAGCCGCTTCGCATAGAGAGGCAGCACGGGGGCAATAATGCCGATCCCCAGCATAGCACAGAACATGGAAAGGCTGAGAACGGTTAAAATTTTGCTGTAGGAAACCTCTGTTGAAAACAACAAAAATACACTCCGATCGTTCCATGTTGATTTTTTCGTTCCATATTCATATACCAGATTCATGATACTATGTTTTGTCTACAATTACAACGCATTTCGGGCCTTCGCCGGTACCCGGAAAAGGGAGATTAACGGATGAAACCGGGCAAAAAAAGCCTGAATTCAGCTGATGAATTCAGGCTTTCCGAAAAGGCGGGTTTTGTCCTTCGAGACGGCACCAGCCCGAAAATTCCCTCTTAGAGCCCTTTCCCCTCCGGTGTGGCATGGACAACGTCAGCGGCACAAAATGACCTGCTACCCTTGCCGTTTTCCACAAGAAGCTCTCCATTTTCGCCGATGCCCGAGGCTCTTCCGGCAAAGGATTCTTCTTCCGTAAGAACGGTAACGTTTTTTCCGATAGTTGAGCATTCTTCCCTGTAGCGGGAAAGGAGGGATTCTCCCCCGTCGCCGGAAAGGCCTGCTATAAGAAGGTAAAACTTCTCTATGACCGCCGCGCAGAGGGCACCCCTGTGGACCGGCCCGGTTTCCCAACCCAGGGATGCCGCGTTTTCCAGTCCGCCGCCGGCAAGATCCTCCCTGCTCAGGGAAATGTTGATACCTATTCCTGTACAGCAGTCCCGTATTCTTTCGGGATCGCTTGAAGCCTCGGAAAGGATTCCGCAGATTTTTCTCCCCCTGAACAGCAGGTCGTTCGGCCATTTGAGAGATACCTCACGGCCGCAGACGGAGCGTATTGCTTCCCTGACCGCCAGCCCTGCGGCCAGGTTCACCAGCTGCAGGCGTCCGGGAAGCATGCGGGGCCTGAAAAAAACGGAAAAGTACAGGCCTGCGCCCCGGGGAGAAACCCAGGTTCTGTCTCTTCTCCCCCTGCCCTTTGTCTGTTCTTCCGCAATGACGACAATTCCGTCGGTTTCGCCCTGCCTGCCTATTCTTTTGGCAGCCTCCTGGGTGGACGAAACGCTTTCGAAAACATGGATTTCCCCTCCCCAGGGGCAATCAGGAGAAATCATGCTGCCGATCAGGGAAGGAGCAAGATCATACACCGGGAGTTCCCGGAGAATGTACCCTTTCTGCGGAACAGAAGCAACGGAAAAACCTTCCTCTTCGAGGTCACGAACGGCCTTCCAGACAGCCTGTCTTGAAAGGGAAAGCACCTGCGAGACAACTCCTCCTGAAACAACGGTCCCCCCGGAATCGCGGAGAAGGCGGCAGAGTTCAACGGTTGCGCGTCGAGATTTCATGGAATGTCCCCCTTATCTTCCAAGCCGAATGATATAATGAAAAATCACGCAGCACAATAACAATGAGGGGGAATCGACATGGCGATAACTTCAAACGCCACTGTTCTGGAGGAACTGCGGGTTATGAGAAAAGACCTGCAGGACAGTCTTTGACCTGGATTCGATAAGGGAAAAGAAAGAAAAACTGGAAGCTTCCGCGTCCGCCCCGGATTTCTGGGGCCGGGAGGACTGTCATACCGTCACCAGGGAGATAGCCCGGCTTCAGCAAAAAATGGACACCTGGGACAGGGTGGACGGCATTTTTCAGGACCTGGCCGTTCTCTCAGAAATGCTGTCCGAATCTGACGACGATGAACTGCAGAGCGAATTTAGCACAACTTCTGCGAACCTGAAGAAAATCATTGAAAAAGAACAGCTTCTTCTGCTTCTTTCTGAAGAATACGACGGCAACAACGCAATCCTTTCAGTACATGCGGGGTCGGGAGGACTTGACTCCCAGGACTGGGCGGAAATGCTCCTCCGGCTTTTCCTCCGCTGGGCGGAAAGAGAAGGCTGCAAAGCCAGAATTCTCGAAATTCTCCAGGATGAGGAAGCCGGTATAAAGAGTGCCACCGTTCTTGTGGAAGGTGATTTTGCCTATGGTTTCCTGAAGTCGGAAAAGGGCGTTCACCGACTCGTCAGGATATCTCCCTTCGATGCGGCAAAACGCCGCCATACGAGCTTTGCCTCGGTGGACGTTGCGCCCGAGCTGCCTGACGATGTGGAGATCGAGATCCGGCCGGAGGACCTGAAGATGGACACCTACAGGGCCAGCGGAGCCGGAGGTCAGTATGTCAACAGGACGGATTCAGCGGTCCGGATAACCCATATTCCGAGTGGAATCATTGTCGCATGCCAGAACGAAAGATCCCAGCACATGAACAGGCAGGTGGCCATGCAGGTGCTGCGAAGCAGGCTTTTTGAAAAGGCATGGCAGGAAAGGCAGCAGGAACTTCTGGCAATTCAGGGAGAAAAGAAGGAAATCAGCTGGGGAAGCCAGATACGAAGCTACGTTCTTCATCCCTACACGCTGGTGAAAGATCACCGGACAGGACACGAAACGGGAAACGTTCAGGCTGTTCTCGACGGCGATATCGACGAATTTATCATGAATTTCCTGCGCTGGAAGAAACAGAACTGACGATTCTTATTCGGGAGGAAATAACCCATGAAGCCTGTTCGTTGTTTTTTGTTTCTCCTTTTGTCCGTTCTGCTGGCTGTCTCTGCAGACGCAGCACCCTTCAGGCCCTCCGGGCCTTCCCTGGGTGCGTCATCGCTCAGGCCGGGAATGAAGGGACATGCCCTGACGGTCGTTTCCGGGCGGGAGATAATCCGGTTCCCCGTTGAGATCGTCAGCGTCATTCCAAGAAAAGGCTCACCGAGAAACCTCATCATGGTACGGGCTTCCGGACCGGTAATAGCGAAAACCGGGGGAATAGCAGCGGGGATGAGCGGGAGCCCCGTGTACGTGAATGGAAAGCTCATCGGTGCCATCGGGTACGGATGGAACTTCAGCGAACACAACCTCGGCCTTGTGACGCCTCTCGAGGATATGGCCTCCATATGGGACTGGCCGGAAAAGAAGGTTGTCCTTCCGGGCCTCCCTCCTTTGGGAACCGGGCCAGCCGAAGATGACAACGACCAAAAGGAAGAAAAACCTGAAAACAGCCGGAAAGAAACCCGGGAGAAAGAAAAGGACGAAGAAGAGGACGGGCCGCTGCTGCAGGGAGAAGTATCACCTCTTTTCATTGACGGGATCAGCTCCAGAAAAGCCACGGAACTCACCGCTCTTCTGGGAAAGGAACGGTATGTTCCGGGAGGAGGCTTTTCAGAAGACATCCCCGTCGAAATGAATGCCAAACTTCTTCCCGGAGAGGCGATCACCGTTCTTCTTGCCTGGGGCGATGTAACCATCGGGTCAACCGGAACCCTCACGGCGGTCGCTCAGGACGGTCGGTTCATCGGATTCGCCCACCCCTTCCTCGGAAAGGGAGCAGTGAATTATCCCGTAGCGAGGGCCTATATCCACAGCGTCGTGCCCAGTCTCGAGGCGCCGTTCAAGGTCGGAAGCCCCCTCAGAATCGTCGGAACAGTTACCCATGACAGGCCCCAGGCCATCGGAGGGAGAATCGGCTATTTCACTCCCTCCGTTTCGGCCACTCTCAATTTCATGGACACCGACAGGAAGGCAGGCGGCAGAAAGCGGTTCCACTTCGTGCCGGATCCTTTCATTGGGGCAAAGCTTTCCGCCGGAATATTCACAGGGCTCATCGACGATCTCTGGGGCAGAAAAGGGCAGGGGACCGCCGTTTTTTCCCTGACGGTACACGGAAGGGGCATGGGGCAGGGCTGGACCCGGAGGAACATGTTCTTCTCCGACAAGGACCTTGCAGCCGACGCGCTGAAGGAAGCAGCTGACCTGCTGGATATCATCTTCCTCAACCCGTTTGCGGAAGTCTACCCCCTCGGCGTGACAGTCTCGGCGGAATTCACCGAGGAACCGAGACTAATGTTCATCGAGGGCATCGAGGTCAAGGGAGAATCGTTTTCTGCGGGAGACACGGTCGAAGTGGAAGTTAACCTGAGGCCTTACCGCAGGAAGCAGGTAAAAAAAGTCTTCAAAATCGTTATTCCGAAAGATGCCGGAGGATTGTGCGAAATTCTCGTTAGGGGCGGCGGAATCGAGCCTCTCAATCAGTCGGCAGTTATCCAGGGGTGGAAGACCATTGCGAATTTCCGCCAGATGTTTACCGAAATGTCCGCCCTGGAAACAAACAACGAACTGATCATTGAGTTCAACTACGAAAAGGTTTCAAAACGAGGAAAAGACCGCAGGGATACCGAGGATCCGGTTTCCAGGGAAGAACAGGAACTTTTGAGCGAGATGAAGAAACGGCGGCTCGAGGACGGCACTCTCCAGATTTTCAAATCAGAATTCGTCGTGGAGGGACTGCTCAGAAAAATTGTGAACGTGAAGCAGGGCGATGGAAAGAACAGCGAGCAGACTGAAGATGAAGAGGAGTAACGGGGTGTTTCTCACCCTGGAAGGCATTGACGGATGCGGCAAAACAACCCAGGCCCGCATCCTTGTGGGGAACCTGGCTTCGCGGTTTGGGGATGATGCCGTTCTCTGGACAAAAGAACCGGGCGGATGGACAGGAGGGGAGAAAATACGGGATCTTCTCCTTAAACACGGAATGCAGCATCCTCTGAGCGAGCTTTTTCTCTTTCTCGCCGACCGGTGCGAACATATCAGGGAAGTTGTCGCTCCCGCCCTTGAAGCGGGGAAAATTGTCGTATGCGAAAGATATACCGATTCCACCCTTGCCTATCAGTCATGGGGCAGGAAGATACCCCTCGAAAAGATCGAGGAGCTGTTTCGGTGGTGTGCATTTCCTGTTCCGGACCAGACCTTCTGGATTGATTTGCCGCCCGGGAAAGCCTATCATAGAGTGTCACGCCGGGGAGGCCCGGACCGTATGGAGGAGAAGGGAACACCCTTTCTTGAAAATGTCCGCAGGGGCTTTCTTTTTCTCTCCGAACGGGAACCGGAACGAATAACCCGGCTGGACGGAGACAATGACGCAGAGGCCATTGCCGGAGAGATTGCGCGGAGGGCGGAGGTGCTTCTTTCCCCTTGAAGGTCAAGAAAAACGCCGATGAACGAATTTCCGGGGGAGAATCCGGATTCCAGGCGAGAAAGAAAGGGCTTTCCTCCCCGGCCCGGGGAACGGAACCCCGTCCGTTTTCCCAGTCTCTCGAAGACGCCGAGACAATGGAACTCATTGAAAAACTGGAACTCCTGGGCAGAAAAATGACCCAGTTCCCTGCGGAAAGCACCCTGCAGCAATACAGAAACCTGGTGAAAGAGCTCCTCCGGAGGGCAATCGGCGGTTTGCGTATCCGCAGGGACATGAAATGGAGACGGAACGACCGCAATCTGTACGTCACGGTGGAAAAAGTCGAATCCATCCTGGGAGAACTGGAAGTCGTTTTCAGGAGGGAAGGCGAAAGGACCCGAATGCTTCAGTTGATGGAAGAGGTGAAGGGATGTCTCATTTCCCTGCTTCTCTAACCGCATCCGAACCCTGGAAGAGACTTCAGTCTCTCGCTGCCCTCGATCTCTTCCCCCACTGCATTTCCCTTTCGGCACCGGAGAATATCCACGGAATGCTCGCCAGGGAAATAGCGGAGATGATTCTCTGCCTCAACCGGACCGGGGGAGACGACTGTACAGCCTGCAGGGCATGGTCAGGGGAAGACCATCCTGACCTCGTCAGGGGCGGAGAGCCGGGAAAGGCTCCTGCCATAGACGCCTGCAGAGAGGTCATACGGGCCATGGCATACCGTCCGGTGGTCTCTCATAAACGGTGCGCCGTTATTTTTTCCGCCGAACGAATGCTGCTGCCTGCAGCCAACAGCCTTTTGAAACTTGCGGAAGAACCGCCCGTACATGGTGTTGTGTTCTTTCTCGTCTCCGAGGAAGAACGTCTGCTCCCCACGCTGAAAAGCAGGGCCTGGACGGTGTCCCTTCGTGACGGGAAAAAGACGGAGAAAAAACCCGTCCCGTCCTCACCGGAAGAGTGGGGCAGATGGGTTGAAAAAAACAGCGGCAGTGAGATTGACGACGTACTGCCGCAGTTCGAACCATGGATCCGCCACCTGGTGGAATCCGGTGACCATGAGGGGGCAGAAAAAGCTGAACGCCTGAGAATTCTGCTGGAATCCAGGCGTCTTTCCCGAACCATGGCTCTTGATCTGACAGTGCTGGCTCTCAAGGAGGGTATTGTTTTTGAGCATTTATTTGGCGATTTTTGGTAAACCAAGATATCTCGGACTTCTCGACCTCCAGGAACCGGTGCCCGTACGAGGTGCCTGGCTTGTAACTGAAACAATGCGGGGGATAGAACTCGCGCTTCTGGGCGGCCCTCTCTCGCCGGAACAGGAGGAACGCTACAGAAACTCATGCAGCGACGATTCCTCGGACAGCCAGGTGAAGGGCGGCGAACCTGCGCTGCAGGAAATAGCCTTCGTCAGAGAAGCAACCGAAGAGGATATGAACGACGCGTCCCTGGAGAGGGAAGAGGAGAACTCCGTTCTCCTGAAGGCCAGGGAACTCCTCAGGAATCACAATCTTTCCATGAAACTCGTGGATGTTGAGTTCCTTCTCGACAGGAAAAAACTGTTTTTTTATTTTACCTCGGAACAGAGAGTCGACTTCCGGGCTTTCGTCAGAGACCTCGCAAAGGAATTCAAAACCCGCATCGAGCTCAGGCAGATAGGCGTCAGAGACGAAGCCAAGGCCGTCAAGGGGCTGGCTCCATGCGGCCAGCGCTGCTGCTGCAGCTACTGGCTTCACCGGTTCACCCCCATCTGCATCAAAATGGTGAAAGAACAGAACCTGGCCCTGAATCCCACGAAAATTTCCGGCATCTGCGGCAGACTTATGTGCTGCATGTCCTATGAACACCATCTCTACGGAGAACTCTGGAAGGGGCTGCCGAATCCAGGCTCGAAACTCAGGACCCCGGGCGGCAACTTCCTTATTGACGGAGTTGAGCTCTCTGCCCAATCCGTCCGGATAAGGACACCGGAAGGGAAGGAAATTCTTGTAAAAACCGAAGAATTCCAGCGGTTCAAAGAAACGGTCATGGAGGGCGGTTCCTGGGAAGATGCAGCCGCACCGAAGGAACTCAGGAGCACCCGAGAGGACACTTTCCGGCCGGCAAGGAAAAGAACTCCCGAACCCAGGGAGGAAGCCGCGGGAGAAAAATCCCCTCCCCGACAGGAGCGACGGAAAACCGAGGAGAAAATTCCCCGGGAGCAGGAAAAAGAAAAGGATACCGCTCCCCAGGCGGGAGCGGCGAAGAAAAAACGACGGAGAAAAAGAAAACCCTCCCAGGGAGAAAAAGCCCCGGCAACCCCGGTTTCTTCCCCTGAAAAGGCACCTGTTGCTCCTGAAAAACCCAGGCAGCAGGAACAGGAAGTCCGTCAGGGTGAAGGACAGAAAAAAAAGAAACCGAACAGCAGGCGAAGGCGCCCCCAGAAAGGAAACAGGGAAACACCATCACAGCAGGGCGAGAATACAAAAGCCAGTCCATCTCCGGAGGTGTAGAGCGCCGTGGTCTTTTTTGAAAGGTTGAAGCAGGGACTGAAAGGTGTCCGGGAGCGGTGGAGCGGGGGATTGTCCCGCCTCTTTTCCGGAAGCGTCGTGGATGAGGCCTTCTGGGACAATCTTGAAGAAATACTCATCAGCGGTGACGTGGGGATTGACCTGACGCTCAGGTTGATCGATTCGCTGAAGAAGGAATCCGCCGAGAAGAGAATCAGCAGGCCCGAAGACCTTTTCAGGCTTTTCGAGGATACAATTTCTTCCCAGCTTCTTGCCGTTCCTTCCATGGGGCAGCCCCTGTCAATAGCCCATCCAAGGCCGGTCATTATCCTCCTTGTAGGCGTCAACGGCAGCGGAAAAACAACAACGGCAGGAAAACTCGCTTCCCGGTGGACGAAAGAAGGGAAAAAGGTCGTTTTCGCAGCAGCAGACACATTCCGTGCCGCGGCCATCGAGCAGCTGAAAGTGTGGGGAGATCGCTCCGGCGTCCGCGTCATAGCCCAGCAGCAGGGAAGCGACGCAGCGGCCGTCGCCTTTGACGCCTTCCAGGCAGCGAAGGCCTCCGGTGCTGACGTGCTCATCGTGGATACGGCCGGAAGGCTTCATTCCAAGCACAACCTCATGGAAGAACTGGGAAAGATTCACCGCATCCTGGAAAAAGAAAAGGGAGACTCCCGGATGGAAGTACTGCTGGTTCTTGATTCCGTCATGGGTCAGAACGGCCTTGCCCAGGCTGAGACGTTCAACAAACTGCTCCCCCTGTCCGGCGTGGTTCTCACGAAATACGATAACACAGCAAAGGGAGGCATTCTTCTTGCTATCGCAGACAGCCTGAAAATTCCCGTGCGCTATGTCGGGCTTGGAGAGGGGGAAGAAGATCTCCGGGCTTTCGATATAAGGGAATTCGTCAGTGCCCTCCTTGGAGATGACAGCCATGGGCAGGGAAACTAAAAAGACCCCCCGAAGACGAATAGACGAAAAAGCCGCCCCTACACTTTCGAAGGTTCTCCGTGATCTCTACCTCCACGGAATAGAATTCTGCCTTTTCTTCTCTCCCTGTGAGGGGCATCCTGTTTTTTCAAAGGATCAGATCATCTCCGTGCTCGAAAAGGGTGAAGGGGAAAGAAACGTCTGTGAACTGACGAAACTCTGCCCTTCCTTTTCAACTCTTGAGGACCTTCTTGAAAAGAAGGTCCTCGTTAAACAGACGGAACTTCTTGTTCTGAAGGACGCCGACCTGAGGATTCTTTCGGTTTCATCCATAGCGGGAATGGCGGAAGGGGACGTCGAAACGGGCATTCCCCTCTGGTGGGATGCCCCCCTTCCTTTCGTATCCTGGACCGGCGGGCGCTTCACCGCCAACCGGAAAGCGGCGGAGGTGCTCGGCGGCATCCCGGTGCCCCGGGGGAAGGGACCTGAGTTTCTCTGTGAGACGTCCGGCGGAAAGTGCTTTTTGTTCAGGGAGATTCATCCCGCAGTATTTCTGGTGGATGATGTCTCCGAGGATATGGGGAACGCCAAAGAGATGACATGGTGGGCTGCGGTAGGGAAAGCCTTCGTTTCACGCCTCAGGGGAAAGGGCTTTTCCGTGGAGAAGACAACGGAAGTTCCCTCTGCCGCTGAAGATGAACGGGATGAAGTCCTGGCCTGCGTATGGGACGATAACATCCTGGGATACCTGAAGGTGAAGGATGGAAAGGAATTCTGACGGTACGCTGTTTTATCCCGTTAAACTTGTCGTGGGTGTTCTCTACCCGGACGAAAACCGCTGGATCTGGACGGCGGAGAAACTCTCGGCCCTCTGGGGATTACCAGAAGATGTCAGTTCCGAGTTTCCCTTCACCGTCACGGACTATTACACCGACATTTCCCCCGTCCTGTTCCGCCGGTTTCTTTCCTTTCCGGGTCTTCGTGACGGCGGGGCTCTGCCGGAATGGAAACGGGCCGCCTGCCGGCTCGAGAATGAGAGCGGCGCCCCGAGAGCGGTGAACATCGATCCGGGGTATGTGAACGGAGCGCGGCTGGTGCTTGCCTCGACCAAGGACCACGCGCATCGGGTGTACATCGGCGGAGGAATTCACGGCGAAGTGACCCTCCGTTTCCGATTCAAGAAATGGGAGTCCTTCGACTACACCTTTCCCGATTTTGCACAAGGCCTGTATGACGGTTTTCTTTCAGCCGTAAGGAAAAAATGGATCCTGGAAATGGAATCGAGGAGGAGCAAAAAATGATCGGGAGATACCAAACAGCAGAAATGAAAGCCATCTGGAGCGAAGAGTGCAAATTCCGAGCCTGGCTGGAAGTGGAGCTCGCCGTTTGCAGGGTCTGGATGGAAAAGGGAATCATCCCTGCGGATGCCTACACGGACATCTGTGAAAAAGCCTCTTTTGACATCGGGAGAATCAACGAGATAGAGGAGCAGGTGCACCATGATGTCATCGCCTTTGTTTCCGCCGTCGCCGAAAAAGTCGGGGAAAACGGCAGATACATCCATCTCGGCCTGACAAGCAGCGATGTGATTGACACTGCGTCCTCCCTGTCGCTGAAACGCTCTTTCTCCATAGTGAAAGAAAAAACCGCAGCCCTGATGGGCGCCATAGCCGAGCGGGCAGAAGAATTCAAATACACCCCCTGCGTCGGGCGAACTCACGGGATCCACGGCGAACCCACCACTTTCGGGCTGAAACTCCTCAACTGGCTCTACCAGCTCCAGAGGGACACGGAAAGGCTGGAACTGGCGGAAGAACAGGTCAGCTACGGCAAAATTTCAGGGGCAGTGGGAACCTACGCCCACTGCGAACCTTCTGTGGAACGGAGAGTGTGCGACCTTCTCGGACTCAAACCCTCTCTGGTTTCAACCCAGATTCTCCAGAGAGACAGGCACAGCAACGCAATGAACACACTTGCCCTCCTCGGAGGCGCTCTCGACCGATTTGCAACAGAAATCCGCCATCTGCAGAGAACGGAAGTTATGGAGGCAATGGAACCCTTCGGCGCAAAACAGAAAGGTTCGAGCGCCATGCCCCACAAGAGAAACCCCATCCTGTGCGAGCGCATTTCCGGAATGAGCCGGCTCCTGAGAGGATACGCCCTCACCGCCATGGAGAACATGACCCTCTGGCATGAACGGGATATAAGCCATTCCTCCGCTGAAAGAGTCATCTGGCCGGATGCTTTTCACCTGATCACCTATATGCTCTCAAAAATGACATATATTGTTAAAAATATGGTTGTAAATACCTCTAAAATGAGAGAAAATCTGGATATAACCCGGGGACTCGTTTTCAGCCAGCGTATTCTCCTCGATCTGGTCGAGCGGTTCGGCCTTCCGAGGGAAGAAGCCTACGCCATAGTTCAGGAAAACGCGATGAAATGCTGGTCAGGGGGAAAATCTTTCCAGGAGCTGCTCCTTGAAGATGAACGGATCGCATCCCGTCTTTCCCCGGAGGACCTGGAGGGCCTTTTTTCAACCGATCACTATTTCCGCTGGGTTGACGAGATATTCGCACGTTTCCGCCGGTAACAGGGCAACATATAATCTATTCGGGAGGAGATACTATGTTTGCTGCTGACAGGAACCTTGCGCTCGAGCTGGTCAGGGCCACAGAAGCGGCCGCCATGGCAGCGGGACGATGGATGGGGCGGGGAGACAAGAACGCTGTTGACGGAGCGGCGGTAAACGCGCTCCGGTACATTCTCAACACGGTCAGCATGTCCGGTGTCGTTGTCATCGGAGAAGGAGAAAAGGATGAAGCCCCCATGCTCTACAACGGAGAGAAGCTTGGAGCGGAAAACGCCCCTGAAGTCGACATCGCCGTCGATCCCATAGACGGCACCAGACTGACCGCTCTCGGTCTTGCCGGAGCCATCAGCGTCGTCGCCGTTTCCGAACGGGGTACCATGTTCAACCCCAAGAACATTTACTACATGAACAAGCTCGTCGTCGGTCCCGAAGCGGCGGACGTCATAGACATCAACCTCACTCCCGAGGAAAACGTGGCCCGCGTGGCGGAGGCAAAGGGAAAGGCCCTGGATGATGTTACGGTAGTCGTCCTGGACCGCCCCCGCCACGAGGAACTGAAAACCCGGCTACGGAATGTGGGTGCCAGGATCAAGCTCATCCCCGACGGTGACATCGGCGGAGCTCTTCTCACATGCAAGGACCGCGGCGGAGCCGACCTCCTCATGGGCATCGGCGGGTCTCCGGAAGCAGTTATCACAGCCTGCGCCATCAAGTGCCTCGGAGGCAGCATGCAGTGCAAGCTCTGGCCGAGAAATGACGAGGATATAGCCGAAAGCAGGAAAAGAGGCCTCGATCTTGACCAGGTTCTCACCATCAACGACCTCGTCAGGGGGGACAACGTGTTCTTTGCCGCTACGGGCGTCACCGACGGAGATTTTTTGAAGGGCGTCCGCTACGAAGGTCGGGAAATTCATACAAGTTCCATGGTCATGAGATCACGAAGCGGCACTATCCGCTTCGTGGACAGCATCCACATGCCGAAGAAGCTGTCGGAACTCTCCAAGGTGAGCGGCATCGAATACAGCACGGTCTGAAGACAAAGGACTTGAAGCAGGAGAAGGCGGAAAGGTGACCTCTTCCCGCCTTCTTTTTTTATTTCTTTTTCCACTTTTCAGCCCCGATGGCCACCTGGCCGACGGAAACGCACTCGTCGTTGGGCGGAACAAGCCTGTGGAGCAGGGGATTGAGTCCCCTCTTCACGAGGAGTTTTTTTACCGTTGCCGTCAGTCTCCTGTTCTGCCAGACGCCTCCCGAAAGAGCCACATCCCGTATCCCTGTGTCTTCCGCCAAACGGCAGCAGACTTCGGCAACCCCATGGGCAAGCCCTGTGTGCATCGCTCCCGCGATAAGTTCCTTCCTCATGGTGCCTCGATTTTCCATCAACCAGCGGACGGCGGGCCTCCAGTCAAGTATCAAGTGTCCTTCCCGGTTTTCAACAGTAAAAGGAGCACTGATCCGACCTCCCTCCGCAATCCCTTCAAGAGCCATGGCAGCCTGCCCGTCGAAGGTGATTTTTTCCGCAAGTCCCAGAAGGGCGGAAACGCCGTCAAAGAATCTTCCGCAGGAGGTCGTGAGCGGCGAGATCCGGAGAACGGAAAGAACCTGACGGATCACTGCTTTTCTGGCCGGCCAGAGTTTCTCCCCCAGCGGCAGTGCCGTTTCTGGTCCCATGGTCTCGGCGAGAAGTGAAAGCCCGTACCGCCAGGGCTCCATCACGGCGGCATCACCTCCGGGAAGGCGGGAAGGATGGAAGTGCCCTTTCCTGGAGAAACCCGAACAATCCCCCACAAGAAATTCTCCGCCCCAGACGGTTCCGTCCGGACCATATCCGGTGCCGTCAAAAATCGCCCCTATGGCAGGGCCCCTGACGCCGTTTTCAAGCAGGCATGCAGCGAGGTGGGCGTGATGATGCTGTACTGCCAATCTTTCTCCCTCAAAGGAAGGAAGGTTCATCAGGGCGGCAGCGGTGGAAAGGAACTGGGGATGAAGATCATGGACAAGGTATTCCGGGCTGAGGCCGTACAACGTCATGAAGTGTTTCATCGCCCGGCCGAAATAGGCTGCCGTTTCCCGCTGTTTCATGTCTCCAAGGTATTGCCCCGGGAAAACGAGGTTTCCTTTTGAAACGCAGAATGTGGACTTCATTTCCGCTCCCGCTCCGAGAATGACCGGCGTATCTTCCTGGATGGCCATGGGGGCGGGTGTATACCCTCTCGCTCTCCGGAGAAGGAAGTATGACCGTCCCAGGGGAGCGGCTACCGAATCATCGATGGCCATATAAATTTCCCTGTCATGGAGCAAAAAAAAGTCTGCAATCCCCGCAAGGGCGGAGAGGGCTTTTTCGTTCGAGGAAACGATGGGTTCATCGGAAAAATTCGCACTGGTCATGATCAGGGCTTTTTTTTCTTCAAGGATCAGCAGGTGAAGAGGTGAATAGGGGAGGAGCAGCCCCACCGTTTTCTGGCCCGGCGCCACAAGTTCCGAAAGGGGATATTTCGTTCTCCGGCAGCAGAGAACAATGGGCTTTCTCGGAGAAAGAAGCAGATCCCTGGCACTTCCAGGGATATACGCTATCCTCTCCGCCTCTTCCATGGAAGAAGCCATAACCGCAAACGGCTTGTCTTTTCTCCCTTTTCTCTGCCGCAGCAGTGTCACTGTCTCATCGCTGAAGGGCGTGCATGCAATGTGAAACCCTCCGATGCCTTTAACAGCTACAATCCGTCCCTCTTCGAGAAAGGCCGAGCATTTCCTGACCGCTTCGTCTCCGCGGCAGAGAACGGTCCCTCCGCCGTCGGCCAGCCATACCGAAGGACCACAGTCGAAACAGGCGTTGGGCTGCGCATGGAACCTCCTGTCAAAAGAGTCATGATATTCTCTGCTGCAGGAAGGACACATGGCAAACGGGGCCATGGCCGTCTTCGGCCGGTCGTAGGGGAGGTCCCGTATGATCGTGTACCTGGGGCCGCAGTTCGTGCAGTTAATAAAAGGATACCGGTATCTCCTGTCGGACGGGTCCCGCATCTCTGACACGCAGTCATCGCAGACAGCAAGATCCGGCGGGATGAGCACAGACAGCTCTTCTTCCTTTTTGCTCTCGAGAATCCTGAAAGCCGTTTCCCCCGAATCCTCCGCCCGGCGGTCCTCGAGAACAACGGCCGAAGTAATTACGGAAGCCGGGGGATTCTCTGTGGAAAGAGCGTGGAGATACCTGTCCAGGACCTCAGGTTCACCGGTGAGCTCGACTTCAACTCCTCCCGACGTATTTCTGACCGATCCGGCAAGACCAAGTTTTTCTGCCAGTCGGGCGCAAAAAGGACGAAATCCGACACCCTGAACGATGCCGGAGACGAGAATCTTTCTGTGGAAAAGCATTGACAAACCTCCAATCTGAATGCATTGTAATATACAAAGAAAGAGGTGCATAGTGGAACGGGGTGATGAAGCCATGTCGCTTTTGGACTTCGGTCTCATTCATGTTTATATGGGTGAAGGCAAAGGTAAAACAACAAGTGCCCTGGGACTCGTGGTTCGCATGACCGGATGCGGCGGAAAGACCGCTTTTATCCAGTTCATGAAAGGATGGCTCTACAGCGAAGTCCGGGGGCTCTCATTTCTTCCCGGAGTCAAGCTCATCCAAACGGGCCGTCCTGATTACATCTATCCCGGGCAAATTGACCCCGTTGATTTCGCCGAAGCGGAAAAAGGACTGCAGGCGGCCCGGCAGGTCCTTCTCTCCGGATGTTATGATCTTGTCATTCTGGACGAAATCAACGTAGCCCTCTCATTCGGCCTGGTACCCCTTGCGGAAGTCCTCGAACTCCTGAAACGAAAACCGCTCCACGTGGAAGTGGTGCTCACGGGGAGGAATCCTCCGACCGAGCTGATAGAAATAGCTGACCTTGTGACAGACATGGCCGAGGTGAAACATCCCTACAGGAAGGGAATTCTGGCCAGAAAGGGAATCGACTGCTGAAAAGGCACCGAATACAAGACATATTCCGGGAGGATATCTCTATGGCAAAACACTCTGGAGGAAAACAGATTTCACTGGAACAGCTTCGAAAAAAAACAGATATCAGGTCTCTCGGCTTCAGCACAACGGAGGACCTTCAGCCCCTGCAGGAATTTATCGGCCAGAAACGGGCCGTTTCCGCCATTTCCTTCGGCCTGGAGGTGGAGAGCAAGGGCTACAACATTTTTGTCCTCGGCAACCCCGGCAGCGGCAGAACAACCTACTCTCTCGAGCGGCTAAGGTCGGCGGCAGCGAAACGAGCGGCCCCGGACGACTGGGTGTACGTTTATAACTTTGATGATCCTGGACAGCCGCTGGCGATAAACCTCCCGGCAGGGAAAGGAAAGGCTCTCGGCGCTGCCTTTGATGAACTTCTTGAAGAACTCAAGATCTCCATCAGCAAGGCCTTCGAGAAGAGCCAGTACGAAGACGCAAAGGCACAGCTGGTCAAAGAATTCCAGGAAGAGGTCAACCAGCTTATGGAAGAGGTGAAGGCCTGGGCTGCGGAAAAGGAATTCTCCCTGAAGAGGACTCCCCAGGGATTCGTCAATATTCCCCTCACCGAGGAGGAAGGCGAAAACGGGGAAAAAATGAAGCGGGAAATCCAGCAGGAGGAGTTCGAGGCCCTTTCCGACGAGGATCAGAAGTCCTGGCAGAAAAAATCGGAAGAAGTTTCCCAGAAAACCCTGGACACACTCAGGAAGATCCGTGACCTGGAGAAAGGGCTGAAGGAGCGTATCGTCAAGCTGGAGGCGGAAATATGCAGAAACGCCATAACCCCCTACCTCCAGGACGTGAAGGAGAAGTTCGGAACGACCGAGATCCTCTGTTCCTGGATTGACGCCCTGACGGAAGACATCATCGATAACTTCAGCATCTTCGTCGCCGCGGCGAAAGACGAAAACGCCGACATAGACTTCACCCGCTATACCGTAAACGTCTTTGTCTGCAACGACCCCGAGCACGGTTCTCCCGTCATATGGGAGACCAACCCGACATACTACAATCTCTCAGGAAAAGTTGAATACGAAAGCCGCCAGGGATATCTCTACACCGACTTCAGGAAGATCGTGCCCGGAGCCTTCCAGAAGGCAAACGGCGGATTTCTCGTTCTTGATGCGGAGAAAGTCCTTCTTAATTTCATGTCATGGGAAGCGCTCAAGCGGGTTCTCAGGACCGGTGAGGCAAACATTGAGAACCTGGGAGAGCAGTATGGAGCCGTTCCCGTCTCTTCACTGAGACCCCAGCCTCTTCCCATCCGACTCAAGGTCGTCATGGTGGGAACCCCCTACCTGTACGCCCTGCTTCAATATTACGATCCCGAGTTCCTGAAAATGTTCAAGATAAAGGCCGACTTCGACACGGACATGCTGAGGACCGCGGAGACGGAACAGCAGATGGCCCGGTTTATCGCCACCTGTCTGAAGCGGGAGAACGGACTGCCCTTCGACGCTTCCGGAGTTGCGGAAGTCATCGACTGGTCGAGCAGAATTTCCGACGACCAGGAAAGAATATCCACCGAGTTCAACAAAATAACAGAAGTCATCGTGGAGTCATCAGCGTGGGCAAAAGCGGACGGAGCCTCCCTCGTCACCGGCCGGCACGTGCAGAAGGCGGTGGAAGAGAAGAAGTTCCGTTCAAACCTGATCCAGGAACGGATCGCCAGGGCCTACGAGGACGGGGTCATCAGGATTGACACATCCGGGGAAATCGTCGGCCAGATCAACGGCCTCTCCGTGGTGGATCTCATGGACTATCGTTTCGGGCACCCCTCCCGGATAACCGCGAACGTCTACATGGGACAGGAAGGCGTTGTCAACATCGAACGGGAAGTAAAGCTCACCGGGCCGATCCACAACAAGGGACTGCTCATCCTGACGAGTTACCTCGGAAGGAAATACGCCCAGGACATGCCCCTTTCCCTTTCCGCCCGCATAACCTTCGAACAGATGTACGGAGGCATCGAGGGAGACAGCGCCTCTTCAACGGAGCTGTACTGCCTTCTTTCCGCCCTTTCCGGTGTCCCCCTGAAGCAGGGATTCGCCGTGACCGGATCGGTGGATCAGTTCGGCAACATTCAGCCCATCGGCGGAGTCAACGAGAAAATCGAAGGATTTTTCCAGTACTGCGAACACCGCGGCCTCACCGGGGAGCAGGGCGTTATCATTCCGGTCCAGAACGTCCGCCATCTCATGCTCGAGGAAAAAATCCTGGAAGCGGTAAAGGACGGCATGTTCGGAGTGTTTTCCGTCAAGACCATTGACGAAGGCATCGAGCTCCTTACCGGCGTTTCTCCTTCCACCATCCACAGGAAAGTGAAAAACAGGCTCAAGAAATGGATGAAGGAAGGGGCCAAACTCAAGAAAAAGTACAAGCTCGAGGCGGAGGAAGACGAAAACGATGGCGAAGAGTAGCTTTCCCCGACCCGCCGCAATCGACGAGGTATTTGACGGCCTGGAAAAGATGTGGGGGAATGAATCGGCTCCTCCGGACCTGGCTCATGAGGAACCCCTCGACGGGCTTGTGCTGACCCTGCTTTCCCAGAACACCAATGACCGAAACAGGGACAGGGCCTTTGACGCTCTCAAGGCCCGCTTTCCGGAATGGAACGCAGCAGCCGGTGCTTCCTCCGAAGACATCGCCGAATGCATCAGGCCCGCCGGGCTGGCGAAAACAAAATCGGAAAGACTGCTCCGCATCCTCGATACGATCAGGAAAACCTTTGGGACCTACTCGCTGAAGGAACTCAGGGGCTGGGAAGGCACGAAGGTCAGGGAATACCTTTCCTCGCTGCCGGGTATCGGCGCAAAAACCATCGCCTGCGTCATGCTGTTCGATCTCGGGAAACCGGCTTTTCCTGTGGACACCCACATTGCAAGGTTCTGCAGACGCATGGAGTGGGTTTCGGAAAAGACCGCGCCGGAAGAAATGCAGGTTCTCCTCGAGAAATGGGTTCCCCGGGAGCGTTTTTACGGGGGACACATTAATATCATCGAACACGGCAGGGGCGTCTGCGGTGCAAGAAAACCGGCCTGCGGAAAATGCCGGATCTCCGGACTCTGTCCCTATAACGAAAAAAACGGGCCCCTCTCATGAGGGGCCCGTTTTTTCCGTGCGGGGCGATTTTCAGGATTCTTCCTTCCGCAGCCTTTCAAGCACTATCTTGTAGCCGTCAGCTCCGTATTCCAGAAATTTTTTCACCCGGCTGATTGTGGCGGTGCTGGCGCCTGTCTGCTGGGCAATCTGGGGGTATGTGTATCCCTCGCTGAGGAGCCGGGACACTTCAAGCCGCTGGGCCAGAGCCCTGATTTCCCCAATGGTTGCCACGTCTTCGAGGAAACTGTAAATTTCCTCCGGAGTTTCGAGGGAGAGAAGCGCTTGGCAGAGCTGATCCGTCAATTTATCCTTCCATTTTTCGACCATCAATGGCACCTCCTCGGCTTCTGAACCGTTCCGGATTATTCCCCAGTGAAGAAAAGAAACGGAGAACTTCAGTCATTTCATCCTCTGTGCCGATCGTCAGCCTGATCCAGCAACGCCCGTCCCCTGTTTCCGGCGTCAGATCGAGAAACTTGAAACAAAAGCGCCCTTCCGCAGCAGAACGAACCTCACCTTCCGGAACAGGCAACCGCAGCAGAAGAAAATTCCCGTCGCTCCCGAAGGCCTTCCAGCCTTCAAGGGTATTGATGCCTTCCCGGACAACATCCCTCAGTTTCTTCACTCTTTCAGCGGAGAGGGCCGGGAACCCGGGATATTCCAGGACAACCTCCGCCGCAGCTTCCGTAAAAATTCCCACATTGAAGGGACTCCTCGCCTCTTCCAGGGCGGATGCGGCAGAAGCTCCGCAGTATGCCCATCCGAAGCGCACCCCGGCCATTCCCCATGCCTTGGAGAGCGTCTTCAGAACTATAACGTTGTCAGGAACCCGGGCCCCTGAAAGGCCCGCCAGAAAGGTGCTTTCTCCGAATTCTCCGTAGGCTTCATCAACTACCACGAAGGACTCACTTCGGGCAATTACATCTCCGATAAAAGAAGAAGGCAGGCTTTTTCCGGTGGGGTTGTTCGGCGTGTCGAGAAGAACAAGAGCCGGCTTTCCCTTTTCAACCGCTTCGAGAAAAGCCCCGGCGGGAAAAACCGGTTCCTCCCCCTCCAGGTGGATGGGAAGAGTAATATGCCTCGCTCCGGCGAGTCGGGACAGCCTGTAATACTCTGAAAAAGTGGGAGAAAACGTCAGAACCTGATCTCCGGGGCGTACAAAGCGGGAGAAAACCATCCCGAGGATTTCATCGCCGCCGTTGCCGATCACCACGGATTCCGGAGAAAGGTCTGCAAGACCGGCGAGTTTACGCTTCAGAAAAGGGTACCCCGGATCAGGGTACCTGTTAAACTGAAGACCGGAAATCTTTTCCGCAACAGCATCCCTGATTTCCTTCGGCGTCTGGAAAGGATTTTCATTTTTGTCCAGATATAGGGGCATAATGCTGTCTCCTAAAGTGTTGAAAACTTTATCATATTACATTGTGCATTTCCTCAAGTCTTTCGCAGTCTAGCATGGTGGTGCGTCAATGTCAATCTAGCAGGAAGGCAGCAGAAAGGCTGAGACTGGGCTGCCGCCCTCCTAATCCCGGAAGAGAGGGAGCGGCGGGTAATTATTATTTTTTCGGAGGTATAGGAAGTGAATTCCGTCAAATTTATACCGGTCGACCTGCTGTTCGATGAAGAAGGTACCATTGCGGCAGACGTGGTTTCCCCTTCGTCGGTGCTGCTCCTCCCAGCCGGCCTCCATCTTCAGTCGCTCAGAAAAACCCACCCCGGAGCACTGAACCTGCTTCGGAACCATGGAATTACGAAAATTCCGGTTAAAAAAGCCGTTTTTTTCACCATTGAGGAATTTCGAAACGTTCTTCGTCGGGTCCAGCCTCCCGTCTCACTTCTGAATCCTCTTGCGGCCCAGGTTGCGGCTCACCAGATGGAAGTGGTGTACTCCCACATCCGAAACAGGGCAGTCCGTGAAAAGGGGATCCGCACACTGATAACTCTCGGGAACACTCTGTGCCGGCAGGTGAAAAAAACTCCCCAGATCACCCTTTCGCTCGGGGAAGATGCGGAACGAAAACAGACCCCCTTCCTGCACGGAATCAATGTTTCTCTGCTCGCAGGCCACATCGCCGGGAGGATTTTCCCGCTGTGGCCCGGATTTACCGAGTCCGTCACGGTTGCAGGACTTCTGCACGACATCGGCAAATCGTTCCTTCTGCCCTTTTCCGATGGGCAGGGCAGGAAAACCTCCGTACCTGACAGACAGGCAATACATACTCACTCCCTTCTCGGAGAAGCTCTTCTGAGGGATGTCGGGGTCACGGCACAGGATGTACTCTCGGCAGTCCGTTCCCATCACGAATCCTGGGACGGTTCAGGATACCCTGACGGGCTCGTGGGAGAAGCCATTCCCGTTGGGGCTAGAATCGTGGCGGTAGCGAACTTTTTTGAAAACCTTGTCTCTACGTGTGATTCCAGGGGAAAAAAAAGAAGCGACCAGGCCGTATCTTCACTTCTGGCCACTGCAAACGGCCGGTTTGACAAATTTATCGTTCGGGCTCTCCTCGCGTCTGTGGGCCTTTTTCCTCCGGGGGCGGTGGTGGAACTGTCGGACGGTCGCAGGGGAGTCGTACTCGAGTCAAAGGAACGGGATCTGGTTCGCCCGAGAGTCCTGCTTGTGACAGGAGAAGAAAGTGAAAAAGACGCTATTCCGGCAGTGATCGACCTGAAAACGACGGCGAACGTATTTATCCGGCAGGTCTACGATGACTACGGCAAGATGACGGTCCCTCCCCTCAGGAGAGAAGGGCGTTCAAGCGTTTTGTTCCGTAAATACCACGCACCTAGTTCAATGGGATAAAAAATTCATGCTTGGAAGAAAAAGGGGACCCGCAAAAAAACACCCCTTATCTGCTTGACGAAACAAGGGGGGGTGCACTATAATGCCCTAGTGCTGGCCGGGCTGGCGGAATGGGTAGACGCACGGGACTTAAAATCCTGTGGACGAAGGTCCGTGCGGGTTCGAGTCCCGCGTCCGGCACCAGGAAAGAAAATGATCGCGGGGTGGAGCAGCCAGGAAGCTCGTCGGGCTCATAACCCGAAGGTCGCAGGTTCAAATCCTGCCCCCGCAACCAATTTCGGCGGTGTAGCTCAGATGGCTAGAGCATGCGGTTCATACCCGCAGTGTCACTGGTTCGATTCCAGTCACCGCCACCAATTGAGAAAAACATGAAGGCGGAGATTTTTCTCCGCCTTTTTTCTTTTCGGGAGGTGTCATGGGAAAGATGGAGATAGCCCCCCGTCCCGACATTCCATTCAAATATTCTCTTGCCCGCCTGGAAAAAGAATTTGTCCGCACCGGCAACGCACAGGGCTGGATGCATACGGACACCCCTCTTCTGCTGGCCGTCTCGGGCGGAAGCGACTCCGTGGCGATGCTCTGGCTCTTCTCCTTGTTCCGGAACAAAAACCTGGTCGTTGCCCATCTCGACCACGGTATTCGCGGAGAGGAAGGAAAGGGTGACGCATCATTTGTCGCTTCTCTGTCAGCCCGGTTCGGGGTCAGGTGCATCTGTGAATCCCTTCCTGTTCCCTCCCTTCTTCAAAAAGGCGAATCCCTCGAAGACGGCGCACGAAGAATCAGGTACCGTTTCCTGGAAGAGACCGCAAAGGAGGAGGGCGCCTGGGGCATTGGAGTGGCCCATACGAGCGATGACTCGGCGGAAACATTTCTGCACAACCTGTTCCGCGGTACAGGCGTTCGGGGACTCTCCGGAATTCCCGAGAAACGGGGACCCGTTTTCCGTCCTCTCCTCAAATATTCCAGGGAATTCCTCCGGGAGCTTCTCCGCCTGTACGGCATACCGTGGAGGGAGGACTCCACCAACGAGGATACGGCCTACCTGAGGAACAGAATCAGAAACATGCTCATTCCTCTTGTTGAACGGGAAATAAACAGTTCAGCCAGGAAACATATCCTGGGAGCGGCAGGTGACCTGGCTTTCTTCCGCGGACAGGAAGAAAAGATGCAGGAATCCCTGCTCAATCTCGCATCCGTATCCCTGCCCTTTTGTTCCTATGCCTGCCCGCTCCCGTTCCTGAGACGTCTCGACGCTGAAACAACAGCGGTTTTTCTACGCGGTGCCGGGAGGGCGCTTGGACTGAAAGCTCTCGCAAGGGAAAGAACGGAAAAACTCGCGGAGCTCCTGAATAAGGATGATCCCTGGTGTTTTCAATGGCAGAGCAGTATGTACGTTTTCAGCAGTTTCCCCTTTGTTACCTGGGTTGACCCTGTTATACTTAACGGACTGGATCCTTCAGGAATTACCGTGCCTCTTGAAGGCATCCAAGGTACTTTTGAATGGAATAACTGGCAGTTTTCCTGGAAGAGGGAAAAGCCGGCGGAAGTTTCCGTTGGCTGGATGCAGGCTGTTCTCCCCTGTACCGGCGAAATTCAGCTTTTCTCCCTTTCCGAAATGCAGAATCACCGGGATACCTGGGCACTTCCGTGGGGACGGCACATTTTTCCGGTACTGCGCTCCGGCTCCTTCGAGTGGGTTCCTTTCTGGGGAAGGCGTTCACCTGCCGGCGTAATACCCTCCGGGGAAGAGGTTGTCCGCATTCAGTCAAGGGTTCTTCATATCACCGCTGAAAAGGGGAAAGAATATGGATTATAGGGTTTCAGACATCCTGATTCCGAAAGAGGAAATTGAAAAAAGAGTCGCCGATCTGGGAAAACAGATCGCCAGGGACTACGAGGGGAAGGAGCTCGTTGTCGTCGGCATTCTGAAGGGAGCGGTCGTATTCATGGCCGACCTGGTGCGGAACATCCCGCCTACGGTGAACGTTTCCCTCGATTTTATGGCTGTTTCCTCCTACGGTGACTCCACGAAGACCAGCGGAATCGTCAGGATCGTCAAAGACCTGGACAGCAGCATTAAAGACAAAAATGTCCTCATCGTCGAGGATATAGTTGACACAGGACTGACTCTGTCATATCTTGTCAAGCTGATGCATGAAAGACAGCCCGGAAGCGTCAGGGTGTGCGCCCTCCTCGACAAGGAGGAGCGGCGGAAGGTTCATGTGGATGTGGCCTACAGGGGATTTTCCATTCCCGACGAGTTTGTTGTAGGCTACGGTCTTGATTACGCGGGCAAATGGAGGAATCTCCCCTCCGTTCACGTTGTTGAGGTTACAGGGGAATCGAGAACAGAAGTTTAAAAAAATTTCTACCTTAGTCAGGAGGCGGCGATAATTTGGGCCGATTGGTAAAAAATCTCGGGTTGTATCTTATTCTTATAGTGCTCGTTGTGAGCCTCGTGAACGTTTTTCTTTCTCCCACCCAGGGTCCCCAGCAAATCCAGGAGATCGGGTACAGCACATTCCTTTCGGAAGTCTCCTCAGGGAGAATCACGTCCGTCACCGTCCGGGAAAATTCCATCAAGGGAAAGTTCACCGACGGCAGGGAATTCGTTAGCTATGTAGTCGGCATAGGGGATCTGGCCAAGGAAGTCGCCCAGAAAGGAGTAAACGTGGAGGTGGAACCTCCGCAGAAGACTCCATGGTGGGCTAACATGCTTTCTTCCCTGTTCCCGACGCTGCTGCTCATTGGTGTCTGGATCTTCTTCCTCTACAACATGCAGGGCGGCGGCGGCAAGGTGATGAACTTTGCGAAAAGCAAGGCCAAGCTCTTTCTCGACAACCGACCGAAGGTGACCTTCAACGATGTCGCCGGATGCGAGGAATCAAAGGAAGAACTCTCCGAGGTCGTGTACTACCTCAAGGATCCCAGCAGGTTCACAGCCCTCGGGGCAAAGGTTCCCAGGGGCATCCTTCTCCTCGGACCCCCGGGAACGGGAAAAACCCTTCTTGCCCGGGCAGCGGCGGGGGAGGCCGATGTCCCCTTCTTCAGCGTCAGCGGTTCGGACTTCGTTGAGATGTTCGTTGGTGTGGGTGCAGCAAGGGTTCGGGATCTCTTTGAACAGGCCCGGAAATACCAGCCGTGCATTATTTTCATCGATGAGATGGATGCCGTTGGAAGGCAGCGCGGCGCCGGTCTCGGCGGAGGCCACGACGAACGGGAGCAGACGCTGAACCAGCTTCTCGTCGAGCTTGACGGGTTTGACGAATCCACGGGCATTATTCTCATCGCGGCCACGAACAGGCCCGACATCCTCGACCCGGCCCTTCTCCGTCCGGGAAGGTTCGACCGCCACATCGTCGTCGACCGTCCGGACGTCAAGGGACGGGAAGCTATTCTCGAGGTTCATGTCCGGGAAAAGAAGCTCGCTTCCGATGTGGACCTTGAAGTCCTCGCACGCAGGACACCCGGTTTTGTGGGCGCCGACCTTGCGAACCTCGTGAACGAGGCAGCTCTGCTCTCGGCAAGGAACGGAGACAAAGAAATCACCATGAAGAACTTCGAGGAAGGAATCGACAGGGTCATCGCCGGTCCCGAGCGCAAGAGCCGCCTCGTGAGCGAAAAGGAAAAGAAGATCATCGCGTACCACGAAACCGGGCACGCCCTTGTAGCAAAACTGATACCGTCCTGCGACCCGGTGCACAAGATTTCCATCATTCCGAGAGGTCACATGGCTCTCGGGTACACTCTTCAGCTTCCGGAGGAGGATCGTTTCCTCATGTCCCGCTCCGGCCTCCTTGACAAGATCTGCGTTCTTCTCGGGGGAAGAGTGGCAGAAGAGCTTCAGTTCGGGGACGTCACCACAGGCGCGAGCAACGACCTGGAACGGGCCACGCAGATTGCCAGGCAAATGGTCACCGAATTCGGAATGAGTGAGAAACTCGGGCTCGTCAAGCTCGGTCACAAGCACCAGGAGGTGTTCCTCGGCAGGGACATCGGAGAGGACCGGAACTACAGCGACGAAGTGGCCTATGCCATAGACCAGGAAGTGAAGAAGATCATCGATTCCTGCTATGGCAGAGTCCATCATCTGCTGGCTGAAAACGCAGAAGAGATGACGATGGTCGCCCAGGTACTTCTTGAAAAGGAAGTCATTGAAGGAAAGGAACTGACCCTTCTGCTCGGCATGGAAGAAAAAGAAGAAAAGACCCCTTCACCGGCAGAAGAGGTTAAAGAAGGGCGAAAAACTCCGGAAGAGACGGCGGAAGAAAGCCGAAGCCCGAACATCCTTGGAGAAGCTCCTGCAGATTAGCTTCGGCAGGAAAAGGCAAAAAGAGGAGCCGGGAGTTTTCCCGGTTCCCTTTTTCTTTTCCGGCTCAGCGGGAGGGGGACCGGAACGTGAATGAAAACTGAAGACAGGAAATTCCACCTGGTTTCGGACTGGGCTCCTTCAGGTGACCAGCCTGAGGCCATACGCCGGCTTTCCGCCGGTATCGCGGAAAACAGACGTTTCCAGACTCTTCTCGGGGTAACCGGAAGCGGAAAAACCTTCACGGTTGCCAACGTGATCGCCCATGCGTGCAGGCCCGTTCTGGTGCTCGCCCACAACAAAACTCTTGCGGCCCAGCTTTACAGTGAATTCAAGGGTTTTTTCCCCCATAATGCTGTTCATTACTTCGTCAGCTACTACGACTATTACCAGCCGGAAGCCTATGTCCCGGCGACAGATACCTACATAGAGAAAGACGCTTCGGTCAACGACAGGATAGAACGGCTTCGGCTGGCAGCAACCAAGGCGCTGATCGAACGGCGGGATGTCATCGTCGTTGCAAGCGTCTCCTGTATCTACGGACTCGGTCGGAAGGAAACCTACGAAAAGGTCATTTTTCCCTTCTCCGTTGGGGACCGGTGGGAACGTCGGGCTTTCATGGAAAAACTACTGGAAAACTACTACGAGAGAAACGACTTCGTGGTGGAACATGGCAGTTTCCGTGCCAGGGGAGACATCATCGAAATTTTTCCCGCCTACGGAGAGACGGCTCTCCGGATATGTTTTTTCGACGACGAAATAGAAAGAATAGATGAGTTTGATCCCGTTTCGGGAAAGGTAAAGGAAAGTCTTGCTCACGCTTCAATTTTCCCGGCCCAGCATTACGTCACCGACAGGGATGCCATCGACCGGTCCATCGAGCCCATTCGTTCCGAATTGGAAGAACAGGCTTCCGCATTCGAAAAACAGGGCAAGTTTCTCGAAGCGCAGCGCATCAGGATGAGAACCCAGTACGACATGGAAATGCTTATGGAAACGGGATACTGCTCGGGAATTGAGAATTACTCGAGGTATCTGGACGGCAGGAATCCGGGAGAACCTCCAGGAACACTGCTTGATTTCTTTCCCTCCGATTTCCTTCTTGTGGTGGATGAATCCCACATAACCCTTCCCCAGGTCAGGGGAATGTTCAACGGTGACCGCGCCCGGAAGCTGACCCTGGTGGAAAACGGGTTCCGCCTTCCTTCCTGCCTTGACAACAGACCGCTGGAATGGGCCGAATTCGAGAAATATATGAGACAGGCCGTTTTCGTCACCGCCACCCCCGGCGACTACGAGTTCAGGGTATCCGACAATGTGGTGGAGCAGCTCATCCGTCCCACCGGCGTCCTCGACCCCGAAGTGGAGATCCTTCCTGCAAGCGGCCAGGTGGACGATCTCATCGGGCGGCTCAGGGAGATTGCCTCCAGAGGAGAAAGAGCCCTGGTAACCACCCTGACGAAAAAATCATCGGAAGACCTTGCGGAGTACCTTGCCGACCTTCAGTTCAAGGTCAAGTACATTCACTCTGAACTCAACACCTTCGAAAGGGCGGAACTCATCCGGGATCTCAGGAACGGAGACATTTCAGTCCTCGTGGGAATCAACCTTCTCCGCGAGGGAATGGACCTTCCGGAGGTTTCCCTTGTGGCCATTCTCGATGCCGACAGGGAGGGCTTTCTCCGTTCCGAGCGCTCCCTCATCCAGATGATGGGCAGGGCGGCGAGAAATACAGCGGGAAAGGTTATACTCTACGCTGACGACATCACCGACAGCATCCGGAACGCTACCGCCGAGACCGCACGGAGAAGGGCGCTGCAGACGAAGTACAATGAAGACCATGGGATAACGCCGGCTTCGATAAGGAAAGACGTCATATCCCTCCTGCCCGAAGAGCTCATGGCCGACGCAGGTTCAGGATATCTCCGAAAAAAGGAAAAGGATACCCTGGAAGGTTTTTCTCCGGCAGAACTTGAAAAGATGATGTGGCAGGCCGTTGAACGGCTTGATTTCGAGAAGGCGGCCCGGCTCAGGGACACGCTCGCTTCTCTGGAAGGGAAGGAATTGAACCGTGTTGCAATGGATTCAAATCAAAGGAGCAAGAGAACACAATCTAAAAAACATCGACGTTGATATCCCGAAAAACAAGCTTGTGGTCATCACAGGCCCTTCGGGATCAGGCAAGTCGTCCCTCGCCTTCGACACTCTCTACGCCGAGGGACAGCGCAGGTATGTCGAATCTCTTTCCGTTTACGCAAGACAGTTTCTTGGTATCCAGAACAAACCGGATGTGGACGACATTTCGGGGCTCTCTCCGGCCATTTCCATCGAACAGAAGGGGGTGTCCCACAACCCCCGTTCCATCGTCGGAACCGTCACGGAAATTTACGACTTTCTCCGCCTGATTTTCGCCAGGGTGGGCAAACCCCATTGTCCCTCATGCGGAAAGGAAGTCATGCGTTATTCTCTCGATGAAATTGTGGACATCCTCTTCCGCAGTTTTCCGGAGGAGAGGGTTGAAATTCTCGCTCCCCTGGTGAGGGGCAAAAAAGGAGAATACAGAAACCTGCTTTCCCAGACCCGGGACAAGGGCTTTCTTCGTGTCAGGGTCGACGGCGCCGTTCTCTGGTTGGAAGAAGAAATCTCCCTCGACAAGAACAGGCGCCATACCATCGAGGTCATAGTCGACAGGCTTAGGATTCAGGAAGACAGGCGGGGCAGAATTGCCGAAGCCGTGGAGAATGCACTCTCCCTCAGCGGAGGTTACGTGGTGGCCGTTCCTGAAACGGGAGAGGAAAAACTGCTCACGGAAAATTACACATGCCCTTCCTGCGACATTTCACTGCCCGAAATCGAACCAAGGCTTTTTTCCTTCAACAACCCCTACGGGGCCTGCCCGGACTGTTCCGGAATAGGAAGCCACCAGTTCTTTTCGGAAGATCTGGCCATCGATCCTGAAAGATCCCTCTCCGAAGGGGCCATTCTTCCATGGAAGAAAAAACATTACATGCTGACAAAACTGGAAAAGTTCGCGGCGAAAAAGGGATGGGATCTCTCGGGAGTCTACGGCAAGCTCCCGGGGAATATAAAAGAGTTTATTCTCAGGGGATCGGATGAACGCATTCCCCTGATGTTCCGTGACGGCGGAGAAGAGCGTTCCTACATGGGGCGCTACGAAGGACTCATCCCATGGCTTGACGCCAGGTGGAAGGAGACTGAATCCGAAGCCGTCATCGAGGAGCTGGCTACATACCGGGTGGACGACGAGTGCAAGACCTGCGGGGGACTGAGGCTCAAACCTGAAGCGCTGAGTGTGAAAGTCCAGAACTACGGCATTGGGGATTTTGTTTCCATGCCCATCGACGAACTGTGTCATATCCTCGAAAACATCTCTTTTTCATCCGGCGAGGAGCACATCGTGCACCAGGTCCTTCTCGAAACGAGAAAACGGCTCAATTTCCTCACCGACGTGGGAGTGGGCTACCTCTCCCTTATTCGGAGAGCCGACACGCTCAGCGGGGGAGAAAGCCAGCGAATCCGGCTCGCCACTCAGATAGGATCGAAACTGAGCGGTGTCCTGTACGTGCTGGACGAACCTACCATCGGCCTTCATTCAAGGGATACCGAGAAGCTCGTCAGGACCCTGGAATCAATCCGCGACCTCGGCAACACCGTCGTGGTGGTTGAACATGACAGGGAAACCATGATGGCCGCGGACTCGATCATCGAGATGGGGCCGGGGGCGGGTGACGGAGGAGGAAATATCGTTTTCTCCGGGGAGTATGAAGAGGCGTTCCGGTCGCCTTTCCTGACAGGCCCTTACCTGCGGGGAGAATGCAACGGCATCGTCCGGCCGAAGGAGAGAAGGAGACCCAAAGGCAGCCTGACGGTAAAAGGAGCCCGGCACAACAATCTGAAAGGCATCGATGTGGAGTTTCCCACGGGGCTCTTTATCACCGTAACAGGTGTTTCAGGGTCGGGAAAGAGCAGCCTCATCCATGACGTGCTCTACAAGGGGATGAGGCGGTACCTGGACAGGGATTTCCGCGAGCGGGCGGGAAACCACAAAAACATCGACGGGTGGGAAAATTTCCGGAACATCATCCTAGTGGACCAGAGCCCCATCGGAAGGACTCCCCGATCGAACCCGGCCACCTACACGGGACTGTTCACCCTCATCCGGGAGCTCTTTGCGGAGCTCCCCGAAGCGAAGCTGAGGGGATATCTCCCCGGCAGATTCAGCTTCAACGTGAGGGGAGGGCGGTGCGAAGCGTGCGGCGGCGGCGGGTCCACCAAGGTTTCCATGCTTTTTCTTCCCGACGTGTACGTGCCCTGCGAGGTCTGCGGCGGCAAAAGATACAACAGGGAAACCCTCGAGGTGAAGTTCAAGGGGAAATCCATCTCCGATGTACTGGACATGACGGTGGATGAGGCCCTGCAGTTCTTCAGGGACATTCCGAGAATTGCCTCCAAGCTGAACCTCATTGCCGAAGCGGGACTCGGATATATCCGGCTCGGGCAGTCGGCCCTCACCCTCAGCGGAGGGGAGGCCCAGAGAGTGAAATTGTCCAAGGAACTGAGCAAGAAATTTTCTGGACCGACCCTGTACCTTCTGGATGAACCGACCACCGGCCTTTATTACACGGACGTGGAAAAACTCCTGGTCATCGTGAACAAGATCGTTGACCAGGGAAACACGGTCATTCTCATCGAACACAACCTGGACGTTCTGATGTCCGCAGATTATATTATCGACCTCGGCCCGGAGGGAGGAAACGGAGGAGGGCGGCTCGTCGCGGCAGGCACACCGGAAGATCTCATGCACTCTTCCAAGGGGTATACAGCCCGGTTTCTCCGGGAGTATTCCGATCAAATCAGCGAAAGGATGAAGAAAAGTGGATAGAATAGAAAGAAAAGATGGGAAAAGACCCGCAGGCAGGAGGTTCGGAAAAGAAACCGGTTCCGCCGCACCCCGTTTTGAAAAAAAGAGAAGCGAAGACCTCAACTGGGGGAGGCAGGTCGTACTCCAGCTTTTAAAAGAGTCTCCCGACAGGGTTCAGAAAGTTTTCCTCGGGAAGAATGTGAGCGATTCCTTTTCCCGGCAGGTGAAAACCCTGGCGGAAAAAGGAGGTGTGGTGGTTCAGGTCGTCACACCCGAGGTTCTTTCCGAGATTTGCGGGCCGGTGAATCACCAGGGTGTCGCCTGCCGAAGCAGTGAGGTTTCCATGGCCGATCTCGGGGATTTCTTCTCTTCCCTCCCTTCCGCCGGCCCTCTCCTCGTGGTCGTCCTCGACCACGTCCAGGATCCTCATAACCTCGGCGCCGTAGCCCGCACTGCTGAAGCGTGCGGTGCGAAAGGAGTTCTCTTTCCCAAGCGCAGGGGAGCCCTCCCCGGGGGCACTGTGGTCAAGGTCAGCGCCGGCGCTGCACTGCGCCTGCCCATGGTGGGGATAAACAATGTCTCCCAGACGGTAAAAGAGCTCCAGGAGGCCGGCTTCTGGACCATCGGTCTTGATAACAGGGCCGGCCGTTCCCTCTGGTCCGAGCCCATGCCGGAAAGAACCGCCCTTATAGTGGGTGCCGAAGGTGAAGGCCTGTCCAGGCTCGTATCCGATACCTGCGACGAAATCGTCCGAATCCCCCTTACGGGAGAAACCGGCTCTTTGAACGCAAGCGTTGCGTGTGCCGTGGGAATGTTCGAATGGGCAAGGAAATGGGGGCCCCAGTCCTGAAAAAATCATTCGCTGCCGCAGCGGTTCACTGAACTCCTTCAAGACGGGGAACGGCCGCCGGTTCAGGGGCGGGCGTTCCCCGGTCATTCGGCACGTACTACAGATCGAAATCGATTCCGTTTCCGGTCATTTTTCCCCTCTCAAGCAAGGTTTTCGCAGCATAAAGATCAAACACCGAAAGCCCGACGGATTTGAAAAAGACAGTGCCGGTGCCTGCTGTTTCCTTCTTCCCGGTAAGAAGGAGATCAGAAAGTGGACGGATGATTTCTTTCGAAAATACTCCCCTGGAAAGGGGGTTGATGAGGTCTCCCGTTTCCGAAAGGGCATGCTCAGTATCCACATAAACCTGCTCCGCTTCCGCGAAAAGGGCATCGGGATATTCCCGAATCTCCGGAGTATAGGAACCGATGCCGATGATGCATTTCCCTCCCGAAAAGAGACGCCTGTCATCAGGAAAAACCGGCTGTTTCGCCGTTGTGGCGGTAATGATCACATCGGAAGCAAGAGCAAGCTCCGCGGCATCTCTGCAGGGCAACACGCTGATTTCGGGCAGATCTTTTCCAAGCCTTTCAGCAGTCCTTTCCGCACTCTCCGGGACGGCATCATAGATCCGAACCTCTGAAAAGGATCGGGCCTCGCAGGCGAAACGGACCTGCCAGTATCCCTGGACACCCGCTCCGGCTAGGCCAAGGGACCGCACATCCTTTCCCGCAAGGGCGCGTACAGCGGCCCCTCCCACCGAACCCGTTCTCAGGGCCGTCAGCGTTCTCCCGTCAAAAAGCGCAAGAGGAGTCCCGTCCGCCCCGTCGAAAAGGAGTACCAGCCCGTTCAGAAAAGGCCGTGAGCGTACAGGGTTGTCGGGAAAAATCGTGAGAGCTTTCAGCCCCCAGAGATCATCCGCAAGACAGGGCATGAGCAGGAGAGAATTTTTTCCTCTGTTGACAGCGGTTCTCAGGGGTACTGTTATGGATCCATCCTTCTCCCGGCCGGCCGCTTTCATGGCCTCTTCTGCGGCATCCATCAACCCGGGAAAAGAGAAACAGGAAAGCATGTGGCCGCTGTTCATAAGAAACATACCCGATCACCTCTTTCAAAAAAATCATCGTACTCTCGGGAAAAACTGCTTCTATTCTATTTCAAATTTTTCTCCGGAGCAAAAAAAACCGACCTTTTGCAGAAAAAACCCTGTTCACGAAAAAGCCTTACGAACCATTTGTGAAAAAGTTGAATGTGCCCAAAATTTCAACATATCCTTGACAAATTGGGATTCCCGGAACACAATTGAACACACAAAAGCATTCTCCGTGACCCATTTTCTCCGGAGGGGATAGTGCTGCCCATCACTTCATGTCCTTCAAAAACAGCCATTTGTGCTCCTGATTCCAATAGTTTTTCCGCAACAGGCCCTGTACCGTGTTGTGAAATCGAGTCATGCTTGGAAGGAGGAAAACAGGCTTGGATGAGAAAAGTAATCCGGGAGGAGGCCGCGGGACCATGGATTTGATCGAGGAACATCCGATCCTTGATTTCCCGAGGGGAGAAAAGGTACGTTTTTTCTTCGACGGAAGGGAAATGGAAGGATATGAAGGGGAGCCCATCGCCATGGCCCTTCATGCGAACGGGGTTAGAGTCTACCGAGAAACGGCTGAAATGCACAGACCCCGGGGTTTTTTCTGCGCCATCGGAAAATGCAGCAGCTGTTTCATGGTGGTGGACGGTGTTCCGAACGTCAGGACATGCATAACTCCCCTAAAACCAGGCATGAAGGTGGAAACCCAGCACGGCAAGGGCTTCGTACCCGAGACAGCGGAATGAGGATGAGGCCATGAAAACTCTCTCGACAGAAATTCTCGTTATCGGCGGAGGAGCGGCGGGCCTCAGCGCGGCAGCAGAAGCGGCGGCGGCAGGTGCAAAAGTCATGGTGGCGGAAAGCGATCTTCATCTGGGAGGACAGCTCGTAAAACAGACCCATAAATTCTTCGGCAGCAAGGACGAATATGCGGGAACCAGGGGGTTCAAAATCGCGAACATCCTTTTGAACGAAATTGATTCCTGCAGGGAAAACGTTGAAATCCACACCAATACCACCATCACAGGCTTCTATTCAGAAGACGGCACCTTCACCGCCATGCGGGGAGAAGAAAAATACTTCCATATCAAAGCTAAAAAAACAATAGTGGCTACAGGCGCCCAGGAACGGCTCATTCCGTTTCCAAACAATGACCTTCCCGGTGTTTACGGTGCAGGAGCCGTTCAGACCCTTATGAACGTCTACGGGGTTGTTCCCGGGAAACGGGTTCTCATGGTCGGAGCGGGCAATATCGGCCTTATTGTGAGTTATCAGCTCATGCAGGCAGGCGTTGAAGTCGCCGCCGTTGTCGAAGCCGCACCCCGGGTTGGCGGCTACTGGGTCCACGCAGCAAAAATCCGCCGGATGGGCGTCCCCATCCTTCTGCGCCACTCCATCAGAAAAGCCGTGGGGGAGCAGGTCATCACGGGAGCGTACATCACGGCACTCAATGACCGTTTCGAGCCGGTGGGAGAAAAAAAGTACGTGGACTGTGACGTCATCTGCATAGCTGTCGGTCTCTCCCCGACCACGGAGATTCTCTCCCAGGCCGGATGCAAAATGATGTATGTTCCCCAGTTGTGCGGCCTTGTTGCACAGCGGGACAGAACGATGAAAACCTCCAACCCCGATTTTTTCACCGCAGGTGACGCAAGCGGCATCGAAGAGGCAAGCGCCGCCATGGTCGAAGGGAGAATAGCCGGCCTTTCGGCGGCTTCAGATCTTGGATACCCCACCGAACACGGTAAGCTTGACGAATATTGGGGACGTCTCCAGGCTCTCAGGTCAGGAGAGGCAGGGGCACGGATATGCCAGGGACTCGAATGCGTGCTTGTCAACAGATGGGAGGATGTTTCCAATGGCTGACGCTCTCGACCTCTTCAACAGCGGTGTCCTCACCGGCGAACGGGAAGGTGCCGTCCTGCCGGACCGCAAACTCTGGGAATCGAAAAAAGGAGGAGTCGTAATCGTCGAATGTCCCCAGCGCATTCCCTGCAATCCGTGCCATACCAGCTGTCCTACCGGAGCGATCCGTCCCTTTGCCGACATCAACGACACCCCGACGGTTGATCATTCGCTGTGCACTGGATGCACCCTCTGTGTAGCATCCTGTCCGGGTCTGGCGTGCTTCGTTATCGATCTCACTTTTTCCGAAGACAAAGCTCTTTTCAAACTTCCCTACGAGATGCTGCCCCTTCCGGAAAAGGGGCAGAAAGTCCAGTGCCTGAACCGAATAGGGGAATGCATTGCGGAAGGCACCGTGGAAAACGTGACACAACCCAAAAAGGACAGGACCTATGTCATCCATGTTTCGGCTCCAAAAGAAGTAGTGGACGAATTCCGGACAATCAGGGCGGTGAAATGACCATGCAGAAGGAACATCCGGGATCTGAAGAGATTTACGTATGCCGCTGCGAGGAAGTTACCCTCGAGGAGATCCACGAGTGGATCGACAGGGGATATGACTCCGTGGAAGAACTCAAGAGGGTTCTCCGGGTCGGCATGGGCCCATGCCAGGGCAGAGGCTGCCAGGATATCCTCATGAGAGAGATTGCGAAAAAAACGGGAAAGTCAATCACCGAAGTAGAACCGGCAACCGTTCGACCTCCTGCAAAACCAATCAGGATCGGTTTGCTCGCAGAGGAGGGTGAAGAATGATGGAATGGAAGAACACCGCCGACGTTGTCATCATAGGTGGCGGAATTATCGGCGTATCTACAGCCTATTATCTTGCCCTGAACGGCGTGAAAGACATCGTTCTCATAGAAAAGGGCACCATCTGCGGTGGTTCCACCGGTCGATGCGGGGCAGGAATACGGGCACAATGGGGAACGGAAATGAACTGCCGCCTCGGCATTGCCGCCCTTGACATTTTCGAGCAGCTTGACCAGGAGCTGGGGATGTCGGTCGGGCTCAATCAGGGCGGCTACCTGCTCGTGGCCTATAACGAAAAAGAACTGGAGACCCTCAGGAAGGGAATGGAACTCCAGAACTCCCTTGGGATCAAGTCGCGGCAGATAAACCTGAAGGAAGCCAGAGGAATCTGCCCGGGACTTGCCGCCGACGACGCCGTGGGTTTCTTTTTCCATGGAAGGGACGGTCACGCGGACCCCTTCCTTACAACCTTCGCCTACCTTGAAGCGGCAAAACGTCTCGGCGTCACCTGCCACAGGCATACCACATGCACCGGCATTCTCGTGGAAAACAACGTGGTCCGGGGTGTTGAAACCGACAGGGGCACACTCCATGCCCCCGTGGTGATAAACTGCGCAGGCGCCTACGCCCAGTTCATCGCCCGCATGGCGGGGATTGAAATCCCCAACTGGGCGGAACGGCATGAAATCATGATCACCGAGCCCGTTGCTCCGGGAGTCTGCCCATGTATGCTCATGAGCTTCTCCGGCAATTACTATATCCAGCAGAGGCCTCACGGTTCTATAATCTGCGGCATGAGCCCCGCCGGACACCCGGAAGATTTTGAAAACAAGAGCACCTGGCAGTTCATCGAGGAAATGTCGAAAACCCTGGTCAGGCTACTGCCGCGAACCAGGGGGATCAGGATAGCCCGCCAGTGGTCCGGAATGTACGACATGACTCCGGATGCCCAGCCTATCATTGGTGAAACTGACGTGAAAAATTTCTACCATTCGACGGGATATTCGGGACACGGCTTCATGCTGGCTCCCGTAGCGGGCAAAATTCTAGCCCAGCACATCACCGGGAAAAAACCGGACATTGATTTTTCCATGCTCGACTACAGGCGGTTTGCCAGAGGCGAACACATCAGGGAGTCGAACGTCGTCTAGTTTTTTTCAAAGGAGTGTTGACCTTGAAATTACTGAAGACGTACCTTGACCGGTGCGTGCAGTGCGGAGCGTGCATGAGCGCCTGTTCGAAGGCGTGGTCGAAGGAGGACTCCCCCGAGCTCTCCCGGATCCGAGTGGAGGCCGTCGCCGGCCTGACGGACATCCGGGTGTGCG